>MDSZ01004456.1_pt1 | contig 10355 bp, 6 predicted proteins | sample 811201 | NCBI WGS metagenome assembly MDSZ01 (sample SAMN05326647, study PRJNA326480) | marine metagenome | isolation source: seawater | place: Indian Ocean: North | collected 2010 | reverse complement strand
CTCAGATCCACGATCTAGTGTACCATGGCGGCGGTGGTTTTAAACATGAAGAAGTATATAATATGCCAACCTGGATGAGAAAATTTCATTTGAAAAAAATCCAAACATTTTTAGAAGAAAAGCATGAAAAGCAAAAAGAAGAAATTAATAAACATAAAACTTCTCCTAAACCTGTTATGGGTCCTAATATAAAACCCTCATCAACATATAATTTTAAAAAGTAAAAGGTATCTATGATACCTTTCTTTTTTCTATATTTATAACAAATAATAACTATGGCAGAACCAGGAGATAATCTAAATCAAGCAGGAGACGATCTTACCTCGAAAATGGAGGGACTTTCTGCATCCATGAAATTTACCATTGCTAATGTTGATATGTTAGGCGAAAGATTAAATGTATCTGCTAAAGAATTTTATTCTTTAGTAGAAGCTTCTAATCAATTTGAAAAAAGCCTAGCTGGTAATAGAAACATGATGGATAAGATTGTAAGTGGTGAAATGAGTTTATCTAAAGTCAAAGAAGCTGCCCGTATAAGTCAAGATAAAAGAAATAAATTATTAAAACATGCTGAAAATCTTCAAAAGAAACTCAGCAAAATGCACCAAACAGGAAGTAAAAAACAAAAGAAAGATTTAAAAGATCAAATTTCTCTTTTAGTTAACAAAGCTAAAACAGAAAAAAAACATATGGATGCAGCCCTTAAGACAGCACAAGAGGGACAAGGGGCATTTTCTTCTGGTTTTGATAAATTGGGAAATTTCTTTGAAGGAAAAGGACTTAAATCATTTGGTGATAAATTTAAAGGAGTAGCTAAAGATGCACGAAAAGCAGGAATAGGCACCAAATCTATGGCAGGTTTTATGTTTAAATTTTCAGGCATGGCAGGAAAATTAGCAAAAGCCAATCCTTTTGCTTCAATATTAGCTATGGCTACTGCCGCTGTAAAAAAAGCACTTGAAATTAATGCAGAAGTAGCTGTACTTGGGAGAAGTTTAGGAGTATCATCAAAACAAGCATCAAAAGTCAGACAGCATTTTGTAAATATAGCTGCAGATACTAAAAAATTAGGAGTAGAATATGATGATGTAACAAACTCATCTCAAGCTTTAAATGCCGCTTTAGGAACAGCATCTAGTATGATTAGTGGAGATATATTATCAGGTATGTCTGTATTTGAAAAAAGAATGAAAATGTCTCGAGAAGCTACTGTAGGGCTTGCAAAAATAGCTTTAGCTTTAGGGAAAACAACAAAAGAAATAGGAGAAGACGCATTAATGGGGGCTCAAGGAGCTGCTAATGAATATGGGGTTAGAATAAACTACCCTCAGTTAATGGAAAAAGTTGGAAAGATATCGGGAAGAATAAGACTTATATATGCTGATAACATGGAGTTAATGGGAAAAACTGTTGGTAAAGCACAATTATTGGGCTTAACCATGAAAGATTTAGAATCAACATCTAAATCCTTTTTAAATTTCCAATCTTCAATTGAATCCGAAATGAAAGCCGAATTATTTTTAGGCAAACAACTTAATTTAGAAAGAGCCAGATTAGCAGCACTTACAAATGATTATGCTACGGTTCAAAGTGAAGTACTTAAAAATGCTGGAGATTTTGTAGATTACTCAAATATGAATGCTCTTCAACAAGAAGCACTAGCAGAAGCTTTAGGTATGTCTTCAGATCAAGTAGCTGATATGTTACTTGCTCAAGCTGATTTAGTAGCATTAAAAGAAAAAGCAACCGCCTTAGGAAGAGAAGATTTAGCAAATAATCTACAACAAATGTCTGTAAATGATGCTTGGGCGGCTACTATGAATCAGATGAAAAATATAGTAATGAATATGATGGCGGGTATAGAAAATGTTGAAATATCTGCATCTTTATCTGCTTTGTTAGGAATGGGATTCCAAAGAACTAAACTCTTTGATGGAATGACTAAACTAGCGGAAAAAACAACAGCTGCTAGGGGACTAAACAAAGATACCTCTATATATGAAGATAATGAAATAACAGGACAATCTAGAGTACCTATAGTAAATGACTTTAGTTTAGGGGGGCTTAGATTAAGAACAAATCCTTTAGATACCTTTGCACTAGTAGGTGGATCTGCAGTAGATGGAACCAGAGCAAATCCTCCAATACAAGAAAACCCTAATAGAGGACAAACACTTGTAGTAAAACAAGAAAAATGGGATACTGCTAAATTTGATTTTGATACAACAAAATTTAATAGCTAACACCAAAAAACAAAAAAAACTTATATGTATAACCAAATAAATAATCAAAAATAAACTACTATGGCAGGATTACTAGAAAAACAATCATTATTTGATAGACATAATAACAATGAATTAGCAACTAGTGTAGGAGGAGCTGCTCCCTCAGATGGAAATTACTTTGCTAGTGAAGGTCAAACCATTAGTTCTCCATTTGTATCCGATACAGGAGACCATATGGTAGATTTACTTACAGGAAATGTACAATCTGAAAATGTTCCTGGAGGTATGACATATTTAGCTTCACCTTCATTAGGTGTACCCCCAGCTCATTTTCAAGATCTCCATCCCGGAGCTACTGATACTTTTTCAGGGCAGCCAGTAAATTCTTCTCTAGGACAATTTGGCGGACCTTATATAAACCAAGGCCCTTGTACTTCTGGAGGTGGTGTATGTTAAAAACCCCTTCACATGGCTGTAACCTCATTAATAGAGTTATTAACAAACCCTGATACATTTAATGTAGGGATAAATTATGGAGGAAATGTAGGTATAGTTCCTAATCGTAATCTCCAATATGGGGGTCCTTCTAAAAGTATAAAATATGGAGATAGACCAGGAGAAACTGAAGCCCCTTCATATCACCTTGTACCTAGAGTAGAATGGAAGTATAATGATGAAAATGCAAATCCTACTTTTCTTGATGGAGGTAAGAAATCACATTATGATGATCCTTTCCCTGATTTTATGTTTAGAGGTAGTTTTGGTACCTATAAAGATAGATTAAGACTTGATATTAAAAGATTAACAAATTTTTTCTTTGGAGGTCATGGTAGAGGGGCTCAATTTATTTTAAGACAAGGAGCTTTACAATTATTAAACCCTCAAGTTAGTGAAAAAGTATATAATTTAGGAGTTAATACATTACTCTCAGTAGCAGGATCTGGTTTAGTAAGTATAAAAAGAGCAGGATTACTTCCTAAAATTGTAGGAAATAAAGCCGATAATGCAGGTCTTGAAGGATTATTAAATTTAGGAGATAGTCCAGTTGCTGATTTTTTAAGTTCAGATGGTTATCTTGGACTTAAAGGAGCTAAAGCTGTTTCAGATTCACAAAATAGATATGGGTTAGGTGATCCTGGTAGAGGAGAAGCTGCTTCATTTTTTTCAGTAGAAAATATATTAGGTGTTAATCCTTTTGATACTGGTCCTCCAGCTTATAATGCTACAATACCTGAACATAAAAGAGATAAAGTTTCATTACAAGGAATAATATATAAAAGGCCAGGAGAATATGGAGACCTTGATATGGGTATGGCTGATATAGATGATTTTGTTCCTTTTAGATTTGAAGTATTAAACTCAAATAATGTTAACCATTCTAAAATTATAGTATTTAGAGCATATCTTAATGTTTTTGGAGATCAATACGCTTCTACTCATAATTCAATACAAATGAATGGTAGAGGTGAAACTTTTTATACTTACAATAATTTTTCAAGAAAAATTAATATAGGTTTTAAAATAGCTGCTAAGTCAAGAGCTGAAATGAAACCTCTTTATCAAAAATTAAACTATTTAGCAGCACAAACAGCACCTAATTATTCTAAATTTGGTAGAATTAGAACTCCATATATGAGATTAACCGTAGGAGATTATTTAAAAAGAGTTCCGGGTATTGTAAATTCTGTAAATATTAATTGGCAAAAAGAATATCCTTGGGAGATTAGATTAGATCCTAAAGAATTAGATAAAGATATGAAAATTTTACCACAGGTATTAGATGTTACATTTAACTTTACTCCTATCCACGACTTTGTACCAGAAAATAAAGTAACTACTCCATTTATAGGATTAAATAAATTAGACCCAAGTGACGCAAATTGGGTCCCTGTAGATGAAGATTATACAGATATTGATTATGGAGAAGAAATGTTTTCTGATGAGGAAGAAGAAGAAGAAACTTCAAGCACAACATATACTGTTAAACCAGGAGATACTTTATCAGGAATAGCATCTAAACATAATATATCTAGATGGCAAGATATAGCAGAGGCTAATCAAATTCAAGGAGACGCTATACAAGCAGGACAAGAATTAATAATACCATCAACAACAAGTTAAAAAATAATGAGAAATAGAGTAAGTCACATAAAAACTATAAATCAAATAGATAAACCTAGATATTTAAAGCCCCTTAAATATCCAGAAATTCCTTTATCTATAGATGATATATATGTTAAAACTACTTCTGGGGATAGACTTGACCTATTAGCAAATCAGTTTTACGGAGATGTTAGGTTATGGTGGATTATATCATCTGCTAATATGGATGTAATTAGAAGAGATAGTTTCAATTTAAAACCCGGTATAGAAATAAGAATACCTTCAGATATTCAAAGTATACTAGATAATTTTGAAAGTATAAATAATACTAATGAAGAATAAAATATGGGGACAATTAAAGGTATTTTTGAACCATTTGCACGTTATGTTAGAAAACAGTTAAATATTAGAAAAGAAGTTCTTTCTAATTCAAAAACCCAAACTATTACTTCTCGTAAAAGAAGTAGTTCTGAACTATTTTTCGCTTATTCTACAGAAAAACAATGTAATATTAGGATGATGTCTGGTGTTGATCTAACAAATTATTCAATGTTAGAGCCTGAAGAAAGATATTTACAATCTCCAAAAGGTTTAGCAAAACAATATATTTTAGAGGGGGGAACCCGGTATTATAATGACAAGATTAAATGGGGATGGAGAGGAGGTTTCACCACAGGTATAAAAGCAGATAATGATTTATATGCTTATGCTTATGGTGACCCTAATGTTAGAGCTAATGCTGATGGAGATGATTTTGGAACTGTACCTATGCCTGGTATTATAGATGCTGAGATTAGAACTAAGTCTGATGATGGTTCTTTAAGAGAAGCAAAAATAAATTTTATATGCTTTAATAGAAGACAGTTAGATGTTTTAGAATTATTATATATGAGACCTGGATATCCTATATGTTTAGAATGGGGATGGAATCCTTATGTGAGTAATGAAAGAACAAGAGAAACTAATGATTATACAATTAAAAAGGTTTTTTTCCAAGAATACCCATATGAAAATAGTACGATTGAAGATATAAATGAAAAAATTAGAGAGAGAAAAGAATCTTCAGGGGGCAATTATGATGGTTTTGTAGGATATGTAAAAAATTTTACTTATAAAGTTAGAGAAGATGGAGGTTATGATTGTTCAACAGAACTTATGGCTCATGGTGAAATTTTAGAAAGTCTAAAATCACCCGCTATAAAAACCCATAGAAAAATAGAGGGGGTAGAAGATCCTGTAGTAGAATATACAGATAGACTTTTATTTTATTTAAGAGCTATAAAAAATACCTTAAATGGTGCAGGGGAACAGTTTTTTATGGCTAGGTTTATGCAAGCTAAAGAAGCAGATCAAATGTTAAGTTTATCTGGAGAAGGAGCTGTAAACAATTCCCCTGAGTTACTAGTACCTCCTCAATCAAAATTCCAATTTGGGGATAAACAAGTACAAATAAAAGGGGGAGCTTATGATGAAGAGTTTAATTATCAAGAAGAATTTTATACTAATTTAGATAAATTAGAAGGTTTTAAACAAAATTACCAAAATGAATTAAATGATACTAGTAACCCCAATACTAAAGCCTATTTACAAAGCACATCTACAGAAGCTGATCCTGTAAATAAAAACATAATGGATGTAACAGGAACCTCTCCTGAATGGGTTGAAGGTGAGGGGGGTCAAAATTTTAGATTACCTACTAATGAGGAAAAAGAACTCCAATATACTGATTCAATGGGTTCAGATGGAGCAGCTACTAATAGATGGAATTATTATGTCCAATTAAAGACCCATGAATTAAATTTAAATACCCCTATAGAATATAGATTAGGTTTTAGAGATCTTATAATGTTATATAATTTTATTAATAAAAAACCTAGTTCTAATAATTTAGAAGACAATGAAAATACTTTTGACCCTATAGCAGGAAAGGGTTTTGAAGCTCTATTAGGAGGAGCAATTTTAAAACAAACGGTAAAATATAATGCAGCTTTAAATCAAGGACCTGGATATAAATCACATCCCTCATCTCAAAATAAAAATGCCACCCATGTATATGATTCAGGATATAGAAGGAATATATATATTAGATGGGATTTTATATGTCAGATAATGAATCATTTATCTCAAAAAGATAAAAATGAATTATCCTCAACTATAAGTAATTTATATGAATCTAATTCCAAAAACCCTAATAATACCAAATTACATACTTCTATGATTGAACTCACTTATATGGGTCCTAATCAACGAACATGGAATAACCGAGACCCAGAAAAAGGAAGATCTAGTAAAAAAACAGATGGAAAAGATTATAACTATTATTTAAGTTATGGTCCTTGTCTTAATACACTAGCAGACCCATCATATGCTGATGATAAACCTGCAGATTTAAAAGATAAATATCATCCTGTTATAGGAAATAGCTATAATGAAAGAGTGTGTTTATTGCCTCATATGAGTATATTTGATGATATGTTTGAAAATGACAAATTAAGACACGAATCTACTATTGAAGTAAGAGAACAAGGAGCTTTATATAAAGATACCCCTGAATCTAAAGAAGAATCTGTAGGGCTTGATGTTATTAGTTCTTATAAAACTAAAGAAAAAGCTTCTAATATGAGAAATAGTATTGGCTTTATATATTTTAATTTAGACTTTTTAATTAGTACATATGAGTCATTACGTTTAAAAACAGTTAAAGATCAAAATGCCGCTTTAAGACAAGAGCTATTAACAGGAGATAAAGTTAGTACTATAACTTTAAATGAAGATTTTGGATTGTATGATTGGGTTAAAGCTCTATGGCAAGGGGTAAATGATGCAACTGCTAACTATTATAATTTTAAAGTACTTACTGAACATGAAAAAGCTAATAAAATAAGAGTAGTAGATATGAGGGTGTCTGGGTTACCCGTTGACGATGAGATTTATGAGTTTGAACCACAAGGATTAAGATCTGTAACAAGAGAATTTTATTTTGATTCTAAAATTACTGCAGACATAGCATCTACTATCTCTATAGCAGCTCAAGCTCCTAATAGTCAACAATCTTTAGAATCCTTATCTTTTAAAGCATTTCATAAAAATATTAAAAGTAGATTTATTACTAAAGATGATTTAACAAAACAAGAGAGAAAAGAAATTCTAATAAAACAAAGGAATAAATTAGAAGAACAAATCCACGATTTAAATAAAGCCTTTTCTATGTTAACTTATTATTTAAAAAGACTTAAATCCTCAGATTTTCAGGGCAAATTCCATATAATTGGTCCTAGTGAAGGTATAAAACAAGCTAAAGAATTTTCAGATTTAAGACGTATTATATTAAACAAATATCCTTTATATAGTGTAAATGAAGAAACCCAAGAAAGAACCTACCATAAATATGCAGGACAATGGAGAGAAGGCACCACAACAGATAACCAAGCTATTATTCCTTTACAATGTAATTTTAAAATTGATGGTATAGCAGGTATGATTCCTTTACAGTTATTTAAAATTAATAAAAATAAACTACCTTATGGGTACCAAAGAGATAATATTGCATTTATTATTAAATCAGAAAGTCATAAAATATCATCAGGACAAGATTGGACTACAGACATAACAGGTCAATTAACTTTACTTAATAGTAACCCAAATAATGATGGCACTAATAATATTTTAGAAGATATAGAACCATCAGAAATTGTAGATCTTTTAAATGATCCTCAATACGCAGCATCGTATACCCCATATGCTGATTATCTTAGAGAAGTTTCTAACCTTTATGGACATAAAGAAAATGACTATTCAGGAACAAGCCCAATTGGGAATAATAAAGGAATTAAAGATGGTTTTTATGCAGGTGAATTATCTAGCCATGATGATTTATCCCCAGAAATGGCTGCTATGGGAGTAATTATTATAGGATGTATGCAAGATGAAAATTATTGTAATGATATTGTTTGGGGTAAAGGTAAATGGGGTCAAACAGTAGATTCTGCACAAATGACCTTTGATGCTATGTTTGATGATGATGGAGAAATGTTATCCCAGGAAGATCAAACTACTGCAGTAGAAGAAACCCAGGCAACTATTGAAGAATCAAATAATGAAGCAGAGGCAAATAATGTAGCAGACTATGTTTACACAAATGATGATATCCTTAGAGATATAAATATTACATGGACAGGAGGTAATGATAAAGAACATGCTAAACCAAGATATGGTAGATCAAGACATCAAGATGGGATGGGTTTAGATTTTATAATTCATAGCCCTGGTGTTCGTGAATTAAAATCTATGATAACTCCACAAGGTACCTTTGATCCTAGTGTAAAAAAATTCAATAATGGATTTGTTGATTGGGATGAAGTTGTAGGAAACAGAGGTTCTGAGCTTTCCCAAAAATATAATGCGCTTGATGGAGGAAGACCAGATGATGTATGGGATGGAGGACAACATTATGTACATCCTAAACATATAGATGTATTAGGTAATACCCCTTATTATACTGAGGACGACATAGAAGATGATCAAAATGCATTTGAAGATGAGAAAGATTGGATGTCAAAAAGAAGAAACAGAAAATTATATGAAGCTCAAGGCGAGTTTGCAGGTAAGCCTAAAGGCCCCTTAATGGTAGGTCCAGGATATGAGCCAGGTTATGGAAAAGGAGCCCATCTTTTAAATGCTACTTATAAATTATTTACATTTTTAAGAATAAGATTCCCTAATTTAGCTTTTATAGATGAATATAGAAACCCAGGAAGAACAGCTACAGGGGCTCACTGGCATTGTGGGGGTTTTGGAGGTTCTACTACTCCTGTTTGTACTATAGATAGATCAAAATTAAGTGGAGGAAAAATATGGATTAATGAATTAAACGGAGGTGAAGGAGGATATGTTACTCTTCCTGGAGGGCAAGAAGTTTTAGTAGGTCAATAAAAAAATTATAATGTATATACCTAATTCAAAAATTTCAAGAAAAACAACATCTAATAAGGCGATTTTTATTCTTAAAGCTAATCACAAACCTTATAAGGGTCCCTATATAGAAACTACCAATGGAAAGTTCTATGCAGGACATAATAATAATAAGGTAGGGGCTGAACTTATAAAAAAACCCTTAGATAATAATAATACTTTACTTAAATCTAAAAATTTTGGATTATCTAGATCTACTAAAACTTATAATATTATTAATGAAGATATAAAATCACAAATAAAAAACACAATATCTCCATCAACATCCAAACCTGCCCCAACAGAAAAAGACTACAATAAAGGATTCTTTTTAAGATATTTTCTAAAAAGAATTAATAGTAAATTTTATATAGAAGTAAATAAAGCTACATATGATTCTCTTTATAAAAGAGAAAACAAATATGATTATAATTTATATGAAATAGGTTCAGTAAAATGGTACATTACAGGAAATAATATACATGCTTTAAATTCAAAAAATCTAAAAACCCTATCAAAAAAACATAAAAATATAGCATTATTATTTCCCATATTAAATGAATATCTAAGAGCAGATACAAAGGTACAAGAAAACTTAATGACTCACGGGGGTGAACTATATTACTCAAGTGGTAAAGAATATATAGGACCCTATCATCTCCATCCTGTAAAAGGGCCTATGGAGGGAGCAACTCATACTTCAACTCCTCATGCTAATTTATATTATTTTAAACAATTACCTAAAATAAATAATCAAGACTATAATAAGTTTTTACAAAAATATGATAAAATTAAATGTTATAAATGTATTGGAACTAAATTTGGCAATAAAATAGTATCACAAAAAATATCCAGTTTAGCAGGATGCCCCTCAGATACTTACTCTTTATATGAAGATGCTGTTAATGCCTGTCCATCAAGCAAAACAACAGAAAAAAATAACCCATCAACTAATGATAGAGAAAGTGGTTATTAATAAATTTTTTCATATATTAAGGTATGTTTTACCTTATAGAAACCGACACACAATTTAAAATACTCCAAAATAAAATAGCAAAATCATGCTATATAGACTAT
>MDSZ01229828.1_pt1 | contig 10356 bp, 9 predicted proteins | sample 811201 | NCBI WGS metagenome assembly MDSZ01 (sample SAMN05326647, study PRJNA326480) | marine metagenome | isolation source: seawater | place: Indian Ocean: North | collected 2010 | reverse complement strand
GGTGGCAACGAATCCTATGCGGTTGATGATGGCCGTATTATCGCTGATTTTTGAGACTTATTCAGAGTCTCCTTAGATATGTCCTTATTAGATTTATTCAACCCCTTTCAAATAAAGTTTAGTAAATCTAATAATCCAGCCCATGATCTGCAGCAATAAACTGTTTTCAGCAACTGCTGACAAAACTGCGTATACTGGCGCCGCCTGCGGGACTCTATTGTGCTGCACTTCGCTTTCCGCATCAGGTTCAGGGCTCAGGCTCTGACTCCGCCGGTACCTCTTTCGCTACCGGTTATATAGTGGCTAACATTCCTATTTAAAGACGCATGACTGACGAAATACGACTCGGCGCCCTCTATCTGCTTCTGGGGGAGGCCCTGCTGGCCATTATGGGCGCCATCATCAAACACCTGTCCGATGATCTGAGCACAGACCAGATCGTCTTCTTCCGCAACGTTGCCGGCCTGATCGTGCTGCTGCCTCTGATCATGCGCACCGGCATCAGCGAACTGAAGACCAGCGTCTGGCACTGGCACCTGATGCGCGGCCTGGTTGGTGTCAGCGCTATGTACTGTTATTTCTGGGCTCTGGGTCACCTGCCGTTAACAGAAGCCTTTCTGGTAAAACTGTCGTCCCCGCTGTTTATGCCGTTCCTTGCCCTGTGGTGGCTGCGCGAACCAGCCGGCCGCTACAGCTGGCTGGCACTGCTGATTGGTTTCTCCGGCGTAGTCGTGATTCTGCGCCCCGGAGGTGAACATACCTTTACCCTGGCAGCGATTATTGGTCTGGCCGGCGCCGTACTGGCAGCTCTGGCCAAAGTTACCATCCGCCGCATGTCAGTGACTGAATCCAGCCAGCGTATCGTCTTTTACTTCGCTCTGATCTCAGCACTGGTTTCCGCCCCGGGCGCTGTTCTGTCGTGGCAACCCATTCCACCGCTCGCCTGGCTGTGGATTGCCGCACTGGGTATCGTTGCCACCACAGGCCAGCTGGCACTGACCAAAGCCTATCGTATTGCCCCCACCGGCAAAGTCGGCGTCTACGTCTACAGTGCGGTGATTTATGGCGCGCTGATGGGCTGGTGGTTCTGGGATGAGATACCGGCCTGGACAACGGCGGCCGGAGCTGCACTGATCATAAGTGCCGGAGTCATCAATCTGAAAGGCGGCAAAAAAGCCAAAGCCGCCTGACAGCGGGCTGTACAGCAGTACATTGCAGAAGCGGCAATGCCTCCCGTGCCCTCTGGCTTCAATCTGTAACCTGCAGCCAACGCCCTGTAACCTGCAGGCAACGCCGGAATTGTCCCAACTAAAGACACAATCGGAGAACTATTGCATTAATTCCTGTCAGGCACAGGAATTTTCCCGATTCACCTATTAGATTTAAGTCTAATTTAGGTGCAACAGCGCTTATTATTTCCTTTGGTTTAAATATAATTGCCAAATAACCCTGATTAATCATCAAGAGTCATTAATTATGTCCCGCATCGACTCTCTGCAAACCTTTGTCGCCGTCGTCCGTTCGCGTAACTTCACTTCGGCCGCTGACGCTCTTGGCGTTACCCCGTCTGCCGTCAGTAAACAGATCAGCGGACTTGAGGAACGTCTTGGTGTTCGTCTGCTTAACCGCACCACCCGTTCGGTCAGCCCGACGGAAGCCGGTCAGATGTTCTATCAGCACAGCGAGAACATCCTGGAGTCCATTACCGAAGCCGAAAAGCTGGTAACCGACTTTGATGTGACGCCACGTGGCCGTCTGCGCATTACTGCGATGTCAAACTTCGGCCGTCGTGAGCTGGCGCGCATATTCACCGATTTCGCCCAGAAATATCCGGACATCAGCTTCGATCTGCATATTTCCGACCGCCCGCTGGATATCGTAAAGGAAGGCTATGACTTCGCTCTGCGTCTGGGCACGCTGGAAGACTCACGCCTGATCGCCAAACCGGTGGCTGAACAGAAGATTTCGATCGTTGCCTCGCGTGAGTACATTGAGCGCTGGGGCATGCCGGAGAAGCTGGAAGATCTCAACGATCACCGTATTCTGGTCATTAACAATGCGGAATACGCCCGCTCCAACTGGTTACGTCAGTTCGAGAAGGACCACGGTTTCAGCATTTCCAATGTGGAACGCAAACTGACGGTGAACGACATCGATCTGGTGTATGAAGCGTGTCTGGCCGGCATGGGGATTACGGCTCTGCCGACTTACATCGCTGATACGCACCTGCAGAACGGTGAGCTGGTGCAGCTGTTCCCACAGGTGGATATTCCGGTTCGTACCATCAAGGTGGTGTTCCCGCAGAACCGCTATCTGGCCAACAAAAGCCGGGCATTCCTCGACTTTATTACCGCCTACTTTGAAGACGCCAGCGGCGAATAAAACCCGCTCTGACGCCGCGCTGAGCTTTCTCAGCGCAGACACAAAAAAGCCGGCAACTGCCGGCTTTTCTGTTACTCGCTGTCGTCCAGCAGATGAGGGGCGCAACGCTCGTAAAACACTTTCGGAATGCGCGCAATCTTGCGTTCATCGTAATCGAAGAACACCACACCGGTTTTGGCTTCCGCCACTTTTTTATCCAGCGACTCATTCACGACACGGTAGATAAAGTCGCAGCCGTATTTATTGAAGTCGGTGACGCCGACCTGAAAGGTGAGCACATCGCCGACGAAGGATTCCGCTGAAAAGGTCACCACCAGATCCGACACCATGATGCCGATGCCGCCGATATTGAACTCACCGAATCCCTTCTCGCGCAGATAGCGCAGACGCGCCTCATGCAGCAGCGACACCATGCGGTCATTGCCGACATGATTGCCATAGTTAATCTCGGTTACCCGCACATCCAGTTGCGTTGAATAGGTGAATTCATCGGGTAGATTCAGTTTTACTCGGGCCAAAATCATCTCCTGTGGCGAATTTGCGTACAATATCCCTGAAAATCATGGATTTATGCCACTTTAGTAACGCACTAAGCGGAATTATTCTGGCATCCCGCAGTCCAATCGGGTCTACTATAGAATTATGTACGCATGGGCTGAGCCCGTGAATGACCGCGGCATAATAGCGGCGCAGAGCGCCCTGCACAAATCACTCATAAGGAAACCGGCAACGATTATGCTTTTCAGAAGCCCGCAGATCCTCCGCCTGATTCTTGTCAGTCTGTTTACTCTGGCCAGCGCATCATCTCTGGCAACTGTCGAAGAAATCAAACCAGGCACGCCCTTCACTCCCCTGCAGCCAACCCGTGAACTGTCGATGACCACTCAGCAGATCATGAATAACCTGCTGCGCGGTCATTATGAGAAACAGCGCCTGAATGACCAGCTGTCATCGCGCATACTGGATATCGTCTACGAAGATATCGACAGCAGCCGCAGCTACCTCCTGCAGAGTGACATCGTTGATTTCGAAAAATACCGCTACCGTCTGGACGAAGCGCTCAGCCGTGGCGATATGGCACCGGCTTTCAATATCTACAATCGACTGCAGGAGCGTATTTCTGAGCGCCTCTCTTACCTGCTGAATGAGCTCAACGAACACGCCGCCGATTACAAATTTGATGTCGATGAAAGCCTCGACCTGGATCGTGAAAACGCCCCCTGGGCCAGCACCTCAGCGGAGCTGGATGACCTGTGGCGCAAACGTCTGAAGAACTCCATTCTCAATCTGAAAATGGCTGGCAAAGAAAAAGACGCCATCATCGAATTGCTGAAGAAGCGTTATCAGAACCAGCTGAACCGCATCTATCAATCCAAGCCGGAAGACGCCTACCAGACCTTTATGAACTCGGTCACCCGCGCCTTCGATCCGCATACCCAGTATTTTTCACCGCGCAACACCGAGAACTTCAACATCAACATGAGTCTGTCGCTGCAGGGCATCGGTGCCGTGCTGCAGACCGAAGATGAGCATACCAAAGTGGTCAGTCTGGTACCGGGTGGACCGGCATCAGAGGCTGGCAATCTGCAGCCAGCGGACAAAATTGTTGCCGTTGGTCAGGGCGATGATGAACTGGTGGATGTGATTGGCTGGCGTCTCGATGAAGTCGTCGATCTTATCCGTGGTCCAAAAGGCAGCACCGTGCGTCTGGAAATTCTGCCGGCCAACAGTACCGGCAGTGAAAGCAAAACCATCGCCATCGTGCGCGATGAAGTGAAGCTGGAAGAACAGTCCGCGCAGAAAGAAGTGATTGAAGTTAAAGACGGTGATACCACACGTAAAATCGGCGTGATTGATATTCCGACCTTCTACATCGACTTTCAGGGTCGCATGGAAAACAAACCTGATTATCGCTCCACTACCCGTGACGTCAGCCGCCTGATCCGTGAACTGAAAGAAGAAGGCATCGACGGCCTGATCATTGACCTGCGCAACAATGGCGGTGGTTCACTGGAAGAAGCTGTAAACCTCACCGGCCTGTTTATTCCACAGGGTCCTGTGGTGCAGGTGCGTAACATCACCGGCCGGGTGGAAACCCTCGACGATCTCGACCCGAATATGCTGTATGGCGGCCCGATGACCGTTCTGGTTAACCGCCTGAGTGCATCAGCCTCGGAAATTTTTGCCGGTGCGATCCAGGATTATGGCCGTGGTCTGATTGTTGGTGGCCAGACCTTTGGTAAGGGGACCGTTCAGTCTCTGCGCCCTCTGCGTCATGGCCAGCTGAAAATCACTCAGGCCAAGTTCTACCGTGTGTCCGGTGACAGCACCCAGCATCAGGGCGTAATTCCGGACATTCTTTACCCTTCCCTGTTCGATAAAGAAAAAATCGGTGAAAGCGCACTGGAAGAAGCGCTGCCATGGGACACCATCCGTCCGGCGGAATTTACCCGTGAAGATCTCGTCAGCCCGGATCTGTCACTGCTGCGCGAACAACATCAGAAGCGCATTGAACACAATCCGGATTTCCGTTTCCTGCGTGAACAGAAAGCTCTGATTGAACAACTGCGTGATCAGGCTCAGGTATCGCTGAACGAGAAAACCCGTGAACAGGAACGTCAGCAGAACGACGACAAACGCCTGCAGATCGAGAACGAACGCCGTAAGGCCAAAGGTCTTGAATTGCTCAGCAGCCTGGACGAGGAAACCAAAAAAGAAGAGGAAAAAGAAACCTCTGAAGAAACCGGTATCAGTAAAGACACAGATCCGGAGGAAGATGCACTGCTGATGGAAACCGGCCATATCCTGGTTGATTACATCAACATCGAAGCCACCCGCATGACAGCGCAGCGTCAGAAAGCATCGTAATTCTTTCTGACGCTGAGCCCCATAAAAAACCCCGCGACAGCGGGGTTTTTTATATCTCACAATATGGCCATCAGTCAGCGCTGCGATCTTTTTTCCGACTGAATCTCTGAGCCTTATTTCAGGTCTGCATGATCGCCTTTAAGAGCAGACCCTGCAGCACAGAGCGCACCCAGTAAATCGGCCAGCATATCTTTCTGTGCATCCCAGATATCGCCCTGGGCGCCGAGAAAACTGATCCCGCTTTCACCACCATCTGCCACCGCATAAATCCATTCAATGATTTCATAAACAGCGGCCACAGTGCCGATGGCAAACACAGCGAACATCACCGCCAGTGCTTTACCCGCCAGCTGTCTGCGGATTACAAATTCACTGATGGGCAAAACGAAAAAACCGACCATAAAATGACCGATCCGGTCGTAAGGATTGCGCTCAAGCCCGAGCAAATCCATCACCCCGGAAAACGGTACCAGGGCGAAAGTGTAATGGGCGCCCACGGTATGCCAGGCCAGAGGCAGAAAAACCGCCGCGTAAGACAGCAGACTGAAACGAAACCATTTTTGCGTGGCCAGCAGCGCAAAGTACACCAGCAGCAAAGGTGTGACCTCGGCGTACCACACAGCCCGATCGGCAACCTGCCAACCCATTACCACAAAAAACAGCGCGTAGGCGGCAAACAACAGCTGAACGGCGTTCATTGGTATTCCTCTCCATACAAAAAACAGGAACAGAAAAGCAGATGCCGACCTTAACAGACTTTTAAACCATAAACTTTTAAACCATAAACCCAGAGCCCCAGAAACAATAAACCCTGCACAAGGCAGGGTTTATTGTCAGATAGAACGGCCGTTTACCGGGCAGTCGCAGATCAGATATTTACTTCGAGCGCATTCAGCAGTTCGCCGTCTGTAAAAATGTGGTTCCACAGTTTATCCAGCGCGCTGTTTACCCATTCCTGATTGTATTCAGCAACTGGTGAGGCTGCCAGCGAGCGGGTTTCATTCACGCGGTAAGGCTTGCTGAAGGTTTTATTGCCATTAATAACCGTCAGCGCCAGATCAATATTGATGCTGCATTCGTTGACGACAACCCCTTCATTACACTGATAGGCGAAGCGGTTGACGTTCATCTGAACTTTCACCGGTTCCACAGGGGAAGAGCCGCCAAAACCCAGTTTCTGTAAGGAGGCCTGCAATTTATCGGACAGACTGTCTTTCAATGGACGGTCGGACAGCAGTGGAGAATTCTCCGGCGCACGTCCTCCCCGGGTTCCGAGAAAATCGGCACCAATTCCGCGATCATCAACCACCCGCACCAGCGCGTCACGGTGAGTTGCCGGCTGTCCGGATGGTGTTGTTACCTCATCATTGAGCGCGATGGTTTGTGGCGCCAGTACACAGCCAGTCAGGCTGCTGGCAAGAACCACTGCAGCAGTGGTGGTAACAATCGTCTTATGCATTTGGTAGATCCTTTTCTGCGCGTTTGAATACCAGGGTATCAGTGCTGGATTCTTCTTCTGAAAAACGATAACCGGCCACATCAAACTGATGCAGTTTTGCCGGTGAATCAATGCGCTTTTCAATCATCCAGCGGGTCATCAGACCCCGGGCTTTTTTAGCGTAAAAGCTGATGATTTTGTATTTGCCGTTTTTCTCATCTTTGAAAACCGGCGTGATCAGCTCTGCATTCAGATTTTTCGGCTTAACGGCGCCGAAATATTCATTGGATGCCAGATTAACGACCACTTTTTGTTTGTGTTGTTCCAGCTCTTTGTTCAGAGCGTCGGTAATGTCATCACCCCAGAAGGTATAAAGATCTTTCCCCTGCGGGTTTTTCAGCCTGGTGCCCATCTCCAGACGGTATGGCTGAATCAGGTCCAGCGGGCGCAGAACACCATACAGTCCGCTGAGAATACGCACATGCTGCTGAGCAAAATCCAGCTGCTTTTCATTCAGCTGATCGGCTTCAAGCCCCGTATAAACATCACCTTTAAACGCCAGCACCGCAGGCTTGGCATTGTCTGCGGTGAATGGCAGTTGCCAGTCGTGGTAACGCTGTACGTTCAGCTCAGACAACTTGTCGCTCAGCTTCATCAGCGCACCCAGTTCCTGTGGCGAATATTTGCGCAGCACGTCAATCAGTTGCGCTGACTGATCAAGAAAAATCCCCTGTGTAGCTTTGTCCGTGGTCGGTGGCGTGTCAAAATCCAGAGTCTTGGCCGGCGACAATAAAGTCAGCATGTTGAATTCCTGTGTAACCTTAAGGGCTGTAACTGGCTCCATAATAACGAGTACGGGCAAATGTCCCAAATTAAGCTGATTAATCACCCTGATTACATTGTTCTGCTCGCCAGCCAGACCTGCCGTGTGCTGAGCTCCGCTGTACTTAATGGCGGTATGAGTCAGACCCGTTCACTGCTCAATCTCAGGGTCGATAAACACCAGCCACCACCCTGGCCGGAGCCGGCAGATACGCTGCAGACAATGGCCATGGAGCTTGGGCTGGCAATGCCGGTCACAGGCATGATGACCGCGGCTTCCATGAAATCCCTCAGCTACCGCCGCGAGGGCGATGACACCCTGTGGGTGGAATGCTGGGTCACCTGTGGCCTCAGCAACCTGCTGCGCTGCGGTGACCCCACAATGCTCAGCCCTGAAGAGAAGCCCAGAGCCGGCACCATCAATATTTTTCTGTTTGTCAGCCAGCCATTAAGCCCACAAGCCATGACCGAGGCGCTGATTCTGCTGACAGAAAGTAAAGTCACAGCCATCCGCGACGCCGGCCTGATCAGCCCGCTGTCCGGCTTACCTGCCAGCGGCACAGGTACAGACAGTCACGCCGTGTTCTGCCCGGACACTGACTCTGAAAGCCTTCAGTATTGTGGAAAGCATACCCTGGCCGGCGAACTGATCGGCCGTGCCGTAACGGCGGCCTGTGCCGACAGTATCTCTTTATGCCAGCAGGCTGCTGCGTCTGGCGACAGCTGACCCTGTAAATCTCACCAGTGCCGATACACTGTGCCTGCACACGCGCGGCTGTTGATCACGCCGGGAGATCAATGCGCGTGCTGCGGGCATAACGCCACGGATGCGCCCCCGGCCAGACAATTTTAATAATAAAAAATCACCACAGGTCTTCTTTATGAATCGTACAGTGACGTCAGCCAACGGCTTCACCGCCGCGGACGCCCAGCCGGTAGCGGAGAAAATCCGCAATGTATCCTTTCTTAATGTCGTTCGTGGTGCCATCGCCATCATTCCTGAATTACCCACAACCCTGCGCGGTGTAACGGCCCTGCTGACGACCCGCCCGGAAAAAAAGAAATCCATCGGTTTATTACTGGAACAACACGCGGCCCTGCAACCTGATCATGTCGCGCTGCGCTATCAGCAACAGACCCTGAACTATCGGGAGCTGAATAAACGCGCCAATCGTCTTGCCCATTTATTAATGGCTCAGGGTGTGCGCTCCGGCGACAGCGTCGGTGTTCTGATGGAAAACCGCCCGGAGGCGCTCATTGCCGTATTGGCGACAGTTAAACTCGGCGCCGTTGCTGGCATGCTGAACACCTCGCAGCGCGGTGAAGTACTGGAGCACAGTATCCGTCTAATTCAGCCTAAGGTGCTGTTAAGTGGTGAGGAAATGACCGGCGCGCTGGCCAGCGTTGAACAGAAACTGTCGCTGGCACTGAAATCCCAGCTGTACTTTGTTACCGACAGCGGGCAACAGGAGTGTCCGGCATACTGCCTGAACCTGGACGATGCACTGGCGTCCATGCCAGATAATAATCCGACGACCACACGCCAGGTGCGCATGCATCAGCCCTGCTATTACATTTTTACCTCGGGTACCACAGGCCTGCCCAAAGCCTCGGTGATGAGTCATTACCGCTGGTTTAAATCCATGGCAGGCATGGGGCTGGCTTCCATGCGCCTGAATAAACACGATGTGCTGTATGTCAGTCTGCCGCTGTATCACAACAACGCACTGACCGTCTCCCTTGCCGCCGTACTCGGCGCCGGGGCCTGTATTGCCATCGCGCGTAAATTCAGTGTGTCGCGCTTCTGGCAGGATATCCGCAGCCACAGGGCCACGGCCTTTTGTTATATCGGTGAACTTTGCCGCTACCTGTTGAATACACCAGCGTCAGAAGAAGACCGTCAGCATAAGGTCCGGGTCATCATTGGCAACGGTCTGCGCCCGGACATCTGGATGGCATTTAAACAGCGCTTTGCCATCCGCCATATCAATGAATTTTACGGCGCCAGTGAATGCAATCTGGTCTTTACCAATGCGCTTAATCTGGATCAGACCGCGGGCCTGTGCCCACTGTCTTACAACATCATCGACTACGACATTGAAAGTGACGCCCCGACACGCAACAGCAAAGGCTTTATGCAGGCGGTAAAAAAAGGCGCCAGCGGCTTACTGATTACCGAGGTTAACGATAAACAGCCCTTCGACGGTTACACCGACGAAGATGCGAGCAATAAAAAGCTGTTGCGTGACGTATTCAAACAAGGCGATTGCTGGTTTAACACCGGCGATCTGGTGTTAAACCAGGGCTACCGTCATGTTGCCTTCGTGGACCGTCTGGGTGATACCTTCCGCTGGAAAGGCGAAAACGTCGCGACGACTGAGGTGGAATCCATTCTGATGGAATTTCCGGCCATCGAACATGCGGTTGTGTATGGTGTTGGATTACCGCACAGCGACGGCCGCGCCGGCATGGCAGCATTAACTCTGAAACGTAATCTGAGCATCGATCCGCGTGCCCTGCGCCAGCATTTACAGGAAAAGCTCCCGGCCTATGCCATTCCGCTCTTTATCCGTATCCAGCCTGAAGAAACCATCACCGGCACTTTTAAGTACCGCAAAGTGGAGCTGAAAAAAGAGGCCTTCCACCCCCATCTGACAACCGCTCCGCTGAGCTATCTGGCCGCTGACTCAGACCGCTATGAGTCGCTGACGGAGGCCGTATACAACAACATTATGCAGGGCCGGATCCGTTTCTGAGACTGCGTCCGCCGACAGCCGCTCTGACACAGCCGCTCTGACACAGCCGCTCTGACACAGCCGCTCTGACACAGCCGCTCTGACACAGCG
>MDSZ01053613.1_pt1 | contig 10356 bp, 11 predicted proteins | sample 811201 | NCBI WGS metagenome assembly MDSZ01 (sample SAMN05326647, study PRJNA326480) | marine metagenome | isolation source: seawater | place: Indian Ocean: North | collected 2010 | reverse complement strand
TTGGCTTTGCGCCAGATCTCTGGATCGCTGGTGGCGCGGTCGTGGGCCATGCCAATGGCCCATTTGTTGTTTTCGACCACGAAAATGATCGGCAGCTTCCACAGCTGCGCCATGTTCAGGCATTCAAAAAATTGACCGTTGTTGCAGGTTCCATCTCGAAAGAAGGCTGCAGTGACGGCATCGCTCGATGAATCCCCGAGGGCATCGCGCTTGTAACGGCTGGGGAAGGCAGAACCAAGGGCAACGGGAATCCCTTCAGCGATAAAGGCAAATCCGCCCAAAAGATGGTGTTCTTTCGAGAACAGGTGCATGGATCCACCACGACCCTTGCTGCAGCCGGTTGCTTTGCCGAACAGCTCGCTCATCACTTCGCGAGCGGGAACCCCGGCACTCAAGGCGTGGACATGGTCGCGATAGGTGCTGCAAAACCAGTCGTGTTGGCGCTTCATTGCACCGATCACGCCGGTGCTCACCGCCTCTTGCCCGTTGTAAAGGTGAACGAAGCCAAACATCTTGCCGCGGTAATACATTTCCGCGCACTTGTCCTCGAAGCGACGCCCCAGGGTCATGTCCCTGTACAGCTCGAGACCGGTGTCCCGATCGACCGTGGCTCGTTGGGTTGTGACCAGTCTTGAAAGACGCTCAGCGTGAGGGCCAGCTCCGGTCACTGAACTCGTTTGAGCGGACTCGACCGCGAGGTCCTGACCCATGACCATCGTCATTACAGGTGGCAACTGTAAGGGCCGGTGGACGGGGATTAGTCAAAACCCCAGACAGTGACTAAAGTTCGCTGCTAGTGCTTCCGGTGTTGGTGGATCTACCCATCGATCATTTCCGACTGTTGGGTGTCAGTCCGTCTGCCAATCCAGACGCGGTTCTGCGCAAACTTCAGGCTCGTTCAGATGCGCCTCCTGATCAGGGCTTTACCCACGACGTGCTTCGGCAGAGAGACGAACTGCTGAGACGCTCAGCCGATCTTTTGGTGGATCCTTCCAGCCGTGCTGACTACGAAACCACTCTGCTGGCACTGAGCGAATCGCACCCCGGCGACACCGTCGGTCTTGAACTGTCCCCCAGCCATGAAGTAGCGGGTTTGATCTTGCTGTGGGAAGCCAATGCAGCCCTGGAAGCGTTTCATCTCGTCCGCCAAGCCCTTCAACCACCTCAAGCCCCAGCACTCGGTAGCAGTCGGGAAGCGGATCTCACGTTGTTGGCGGCTTTGGCCTGTCGAGATGCCGCACTCGATGAACAACGCCAACGCCGCTATGAAACGGCAGCTCATGTGCTGAAGGACGGCATCGAATTGCAGATTCGAATGGGCAAACTTCCTGACCAGCAGGCTGTTCTGCAGGACGACCTCGAGGCTTTGACGCCTTATCGCATTCTCGATCTCGTCAGTCGGGATTTGGCTGAGCAGGATGCCCATCAGCAAGGGCTGGTTCTGCTCGACAAGCTTGTGGTCGATCGCGGTGGCCTTGAGGGTCAGGGCGATGGCGATGGCGATTCGAGCTCAGGGCTCTCCCAGGCTGACTTTGAACCGTTTTTTAAGCAGATCCGTCGCTTCCTGACGGTTCAAGAACAAATTGACCTTTTTGGTCGTTGGTTCTCCCAGGGATCGGTTGAAGCCGGTTGTCTTTCGGTGTTTGCGCTAACCGCTGCAGGGTTTTCACGTCGAAAACCAGAGCGGCTCGAGGAGGCCAGGGATCTGTTGATCACCTTGTCGGCACCGGATCTCGATCCGATGCCGATGCTCGGCTGCCTCGATCTCCTGCTGGGCAATGTGGCGGATGCCAGCCGCCATTTCGCATCTCTACAAAGCACCGAACTTCAGAACTGGTTTGAGAACCACCAGGGAGATCAACTCGCAGCTCAATGTGAGTACTGCCGGGCTTGGCTTGAACGTGATGTACTGCCCGGTTATCGGGATGTGGAAGCGACTGGCATCGACCTCGATGCTTGGTTCGCCGATCGCGACGTCCAGGCCTATGTCGATCGTCTCGATCGCCAGGCAGCGCGGCGTGCTGGTCCTGCAGACGAAGAGGGAGGCTTCAGCTTGACGGATCTGTGGACTCCCACGGACTCCGCGCCAGGCCCATCGGACGACGTAGCCCAGTCAGAGGAGATCGATGAAGACCAAGTCAGTTGGTCGGATGCTCTGCAGAACTTGTTTCTCCAAGTACGTCTTGTATTGAGTCGGCGTTCGGTTCAGGGTGTTGGTGGTGCTGTGGTGATTGCAGGGCTGGCCATTGCCGTGGTCGGTCTGTCGCGATCCGATGGGCCGTCGCCAGACAAGGTTGAACCGGTGGTTGCCTCTGCGCCAGCGCCGGACCCCGTTGAACCCCAGACGCCGCCGAAACCGGAACTGAAAGCCGAACTGCGCACGCCAGCTGTAGTTGCTCCTTTGACCGCTGATCAGCCCACCCTTCAGCAGTTGCAGAACATGGTTCAAGCCTGGCTGGATGCGAAAGCTCGGCTGTTGGCCGGTGATTCAGCCGATCTAACCGTGGTTGCTAGAGATCGATTGCAAACACGTGTGGATGACCAGCGCGCTGCTGATGTTGCGGCTGGCCAGCATCAGATCATCGACGCCATGGTCACCTCTGCTGAACCTGTGAGCGAGGCGGCCAACCGCATCGAGATTCGCGCTGAGGTCGAGTACAACGATCGAACGATTGATGCCAACGGTGCTGTGGTCGCCGAGACCGCGCCGACTTCGCTCACGATTCGCTATGTGTTCGGTCGCGATGGGCAGCAGTGGAAGTTGCACGAGTACATCGCTGACTAATGGGCCGCTGAGAGGCGGCACTTTTACGATCTATCCACTGAACCTTCAGCATCTTCTCCATGTTCGATGAGCTTTCAGCCCGCTTTGAAGATGCGGTTAAGGGGCTGAGAGGCCAGGACAAGATCAGCGAGACCAATGTCGACTCAGCCCTGAAGGATGTCCGTCGGGCGTTGCTGGAGGCTGATGTCAGCCTCCCGGTCGTCAAAGATTTCGTCGCTGATGTGAGGGAAAAGGCCGTTGGTGCGGAGGTTGTCCGCGGCGTCAATCCCGATCAGAAGTTCATCCAAGTTGTCCACGAGCAGTTGGTTGAGGTGATGGGCGGCGATAACGCCCCTCTCGCCAAAGCAGATCAGGCACCAACTGTGGTGTTGATGGCTGGCCTGCAGGGCGCCGGTAAGACAACGGCGACAGCCAAGCTCGGGTTGCACCTCAAAGATCAGGGCCGTCGCGCCTTGATGGTGGGCGCCGATGTCTATCGCCCAGCCGCCATCGAGCAGCTCAAAACGTTGGGGGGGCAGATCGGGGTAGAGGTGTTCAGTCTGGGGACTGAGGCCAAACCCGAAGACATTGCTGCGGCCGGCCTGGCCAAAGCCAAAGATGAAGGGTTCGACACCCTTCTGGTCGACACCGCAGGCCGGCTTCAGATCGACTCCGACATGATGGATGAGATGGTGCGCATTCGCACCGCGGTCCAGCCGGACGAAGTGCTGCTCGTCGTGGATTCGATGATCGGCCAGGAGGCGGCGGAGCTCACGCGAGCCTTCCACGACAAAGTCGGCATCACAGGCGCTGTGCTGACGAAGCTTGATGGAGATTCGCGCGGTGGTGCGGCTCTATCCATCCGCAAGGTCAGCGGTCAGCCGATCAAGTTCATCGGCACCGGCGAAAAGGTGGAAGCCCTGCAGCCGTTCCACCCCGAGCGGATGGCCAGCCGCATCCTTGGGATGGGCGATGTGTTGACGCTGGTTGAGAAGGCCCAGAAAGAGGTCGAACTGGCCGATGTCGAGAAGATGCAGAAGAAGCTGCAGGAGGCGACGTTTGACTTCTCGGACTTCCTCCAGCAAATGCGTTTGATCAAGCGCATGGGATCGCTGGGTGGCTTGATGAAGATGATTCCTGGCATGAACAAAATCGATGACGGGATGCTGCAACAGGGTGAGCAGCAGCTCAAGCGCATCGAGGCCATGATTGGTTCGATGACGGTGGCTGAACGAAATCAGCCCGAACTACTGGCGTCCCAGCCGTCACGCCGTCGTCGCATTGCTTCCGGTTCTGGTCACACCGCCGCGGAGGTGGACAAGGTGCTGGCGGATTTCCAGAAGATGCGTGGCTTCATGCAGCAGATGTCTCGCGGAGGAATGCCAGGGATGCCGGGAATGCCTGGGATGGGCGGCATGCCTGGGATGGGAGGAATGCCAGGCATGGGTGGTCCTGGAGGCATGCCCCGTGGAGGCGGTGGAGCACCACCGAGGCGTCAGCGCCCGGTCAAAAAGAGGAAGGGCTTTGGGGAGCTCTGATCACGCCGCCAGGTATGGTGGTTGTTTGGCAGTGATTTCCACTGCTGGAACGTCAACTCCCTTTACTCCAAGGCCACGATGATCAAGCTCCGCCTGAAGCGGTTCGGCAAGAAGCGGGAAGCGAGCTTCCGTCTCGTGGCCTGCAACAGCACCTCCCGTCGGGATGGCCGTCCGCTGCAGGAGCTTGGCTTCTACAACCCACGCACGAAAGAGACGCGTCTCGACACCGAGGCCATCCGTGAGCGCTTGGGACAAGGTGCTCAGCCCACAGATGTGGTCCGCACCCTTCTTGAGCGTGGTGGTCTTCTCGAAAAAACCACGCGTCCTGCTGAAACGATTGGCAAGGTGAAGCAGGCTGCCAAGCGCGAAGCCGACGCCAAGCAGGCTGCGAAAGAAGCCGCTGAAGCGAAGGCTGCCGCTGAGGCAGAAGCCAAGGCTGGTGATGGCGATGCTGCCGAATCCACCGAAGCCTGATCCACGACGTGTCTGACGACGGCGATCTCGGCCGCTTCGTTCTCGACCTCCCTGATCCCGACGCAGCTCTCGCTCTGGCTGGAGAAGCGGAATCAACCCTGCATCGCCTGGAAGCACTCACTGGTGCTTCCCTGGTTTTGCGGGGTCTTCAATTGGTGATCACGGGGCGATCTGCTCAAATCGAGCGCGCAGCCGCTGTAGTTGAGCTGGTTCGGCCGATTTGGCAAGACGGTCAAGCCGTCTCGGCCGTTGATCTTCAATCGGCATTAGGTGCTTTGAACACCGGGCGTGGTGACGACCACGCGGCGATGGGTGAGCAAGTCCTGGCGCGCAGTCAGAAAGGCAATTTGTTGCGCCCCAGGACGCTTCGACAGAAGCGCTATGTCGACGCGATGGAACGCCACGACCTCACATTTGCGCTTGGTCCGGCGGGTACTGGCAAGACGTTTCTGGCCACGGTGTTGGCCGTTCGCATGCTCACTGAGCGCAAGGTTGAGCGTCTTGTTCTGACGCGCCCAGCTGTTGAGGCCGGCGAGCGTTTGGGTTTTTTGCCTGGTGATCTTCAGCAGAAGGTGGATCCCTACCTCCGTCCTCTTTATGACGCCCTGCATTCGCTGCTGGGCGCCGAGAAAACGACTGTTTTGCTCGAGAAAGGGGTGATTGAAGTCGCCCCTTTGGCCTACATGCGCGGCCGAACCTTGAGCGATGCATTTGTCATCCTCGACGAAGCGCAAAACACCACTCCCGCTCAAATGCGGATGGTGCTCACCCGCCTCGGAGAGCGCTCTCGCATGGTGGTGACTGGCGATATCACCCAAGTTGACCTGGCACCCGGACAACTCAGTGGTCTTGTCGAAGCATCGGATGTGCTCGATGGCGTTGAGGGTGTTGCGGTCTGTCGCCTCACCTCAGCTGATGTGGTCCGTCATCCCTTGGTGCAGCGGGTGGTGGAGGCTTATGCCAAGCGGGATGAGCGCAAACTCGTCAAACCACGGAATCGATCGTGAGATCCGCACAGATCTTGACGCCAACCTCTTGTCATCGCTGGCAAAGTGTTGGCAGTGATCTCTGTTCTGGTCGATATGCCAGCCAGTAGTAATTTCCAGGAAGCCATCCGCGAGGCACAGTCCAGTGCCCTGGTTGGCCCCAACGTCGTGAACAAAGCGCTGCCCTACGTGGGTGGCGGCATGGCTCTGACGTCTGTTGGTGTCATCGGCGGATTGTCGATGATGGCGACTCCGCTCTTTATGCCCCTGTTCTGGGTGGCGTTGATCGGCAACCTTGTGCTGTTCTTCGTGGCGCAGAACGTTGCTATTAAGGGCAACAACGCGACCGCTCTTCCTCTGCTTGCGGTCTACAGCTTGCTCACGGGCTTTACCCTCAGCGGTCTTGTCGCGATGGCGGGTGCTGTCGCTGGCATCGGTGCCGTTGGTACGGCTGCTCTTGCCACGGGGATCACCTTCGTGATCGCTTCCATCGTTGGACGTCGCATGAGCGATTCGGTGGGTCAGGCCTTGTCCGGTGTTGTGGGCTTGGGTCTGGTTGGTTTGATCCTGGCCATGGTGGTTCAGTTCGTTGGCGGAATCTTTGCTCCGGCGATGTTCCACGGCACCAGCTTCGAACTGATGATTGCAGGCTTCGGCACCGTGCTGTTCGTCGGAGCGGCGTTTGTGGACTTCTACACAATGCCCCGTGCTTACAGGGACGATCAGTACTTGGCTGGTGCTCTCAGCATGTATCTGACCTACATCAACCTGTTCATCTTCATTCTTCGCTTGATCATTGTTTTGAATAGCGGCGGTCGGCGCGACTGATCAAGGTTCGAGCTTCAAGTCTTGTTTGCCCCGGCTAGACCGGGGCTTTTTTTGTGGGCTGTCAGTCATCGGCGACGGCGTAAACGCTGTCGCAAATTGCTCCACGTTGCTCGGCGTCATAACCCCATCGACTCAGAAAGGCTGCGTCGTCCCCCTGGTTGACCAGCGCAGCCTCTAGCAACTGCTCCAGTCGTTCTTTCACCAGGCTTGGTTCAAGCAGTCGTAATAGTTCGGTGCAGCGTGCTGATACCCGCTCTGATCCTGCCTGTTGGCTTGAATCACCACTGCGCCGATGGGCAACGACCATCGCGGTGCTCATCGCCAGGTTGCGAACACTGAGATCCACCACCCCCCTTCCGGCTTGCCGCAACTGACCGACGACGGCATCGGGAAGTCGGTCCATGAGAGCGCTGTCGCCAGCCAGGCTGACCACGAAGAAGCCGCGTGCACCATCCCGGCTCATCACCATTTCGCCGACACGGTCGGCCAGAACTTCATCGCTGATTTCTTCGTTGTCCCATTGCTGCAGCCAAGCGGCTGTGATTTCCATTGCCTGCTGGAAGCTTGGCTGCTGATTCCCCATGGCCACGCCACTTCTCTTTGGCCAGGCTATGGGCAGGGTTGCTCTCAGCGGGGAACCCTGTTCAGGCCGGTGGGAGCGTCGGACTGTGAGCGCGCAGACTGAGCTGATGCTTTCAACTCCCCTGCCGGAGGATTACCGCTCCGGTTTCGTCGCCCTGATTGGTCGTCCCAACGTGGGCAAGTCCACGTTGGTCAATCAGTTGGTGGGTGAGAAGGTGGCCATCACCTCGCCGGTGGCTCAGACCACGAGAAATCGCCTTCGCGCCATCCTCACAACAGAAGTGGCTCAGATGGTGCTGGTTGACACGCCAGGCATCCATAAGCCTCATCATCTGCTCGGGGAACGGCTGGTGCAGAGCGCCCGCAGTGCGATTGGTGAAGTGGATCTGGTGGTTCTGTTGTTGGAGGGCTGCGAGCGTCCCGGCCGGGGTGATGCCTTCATTGTCAATTTGCTTCGCCAGCAGTCTTTGCCGGTGTTGGTGTGTCTCAACAAATGGGACAAAGTGGCCCCAGAGCGGGAGGCGGAGGCCGAGGCGGCTTACGCCGACTTACTTGATGGCACGGAGTGGCCGTTGCATCGCTGTAGCGCGCTGTCGGGAGATGGCTGTCCTGATCTCACGGCGGTGATGGCCACGAAGCTGCCCCTCGGCCCGCAGTTGTATCCCCCGGACATGGTCTGCGACCAGCCAGAGCGGATCTTGCTGGGCGAGTTGATTCGCGAACAGGTGTTGCTTCACACCCGAGAGGAGGTGCCCCACAGCGTGGCCGTCACGATTGATCGCATCGAGGAGATGCCTGCCAAGGGGAAGGGCCAAAGCCGAACGGCTGTTCTGGCCACAGTTCTCGTGGAACGAAAGAGCCAGAAAGGCATTCTGATCGGGAAGGGGGGCGCCATGCTTAAAACGATCGGCCAAGGGGCCCGCTTGCAGATGCAGACGCTGATTGATGGCCCTGTTTATCTGGAATTGTTCGTGAAGGTAGTTCCTGATTGGCGAAGCAAGCCCGCTCGCCTCAATGAGCTTGGTTACAGCGATTCAGGTCGCTAAATCGACAGGTTTGTCTCCAAGATTGTGAGCAGTGCTGTGATTGGTTCACGGATGAAACCTTCATCTGATAAAGAAATTTTTATCGAGAGAACGATGGCATCAATCTTTATTTGCTCTGAGCTTGGTCGTTTTCCTGAATGACAGGTGCCCAGCCCAGACCCTCGAAATACTTAATCTTGATACGCTCACCCAGAATTACTGGCTCTTCCTTTTTGCAATCAATGGCTGTGAATTCAGATCTGATCATTGTTAAACCTCTATCTTTTGAGGCCGTGACCTCGTTCATGCACTATCGCCTTTGCTGACAATGTGTGGATTGAAAATGCGCGTGATTTTGCTGAGAGTTTTCTGAGTGTCAAAATTGACTCAAGATATTTCTTGCTTAAGACGTTTTTCTGTGATGCCAAAAGTATTGTCGTAAGGGTGGAGTTTGAGTAAGTCTTTTACGTAGATCGATTGTTACGTTCAATGAGTCCTGGTTTTTGGGGTGGACCCTTGGATTTCTTTTCGCTTAGCAATTGATGTGTCGGAAGTGTGTTGCGTAGGGGTAGCTGTATCCCAGCTCCATTTCTCGGATGATCTCTTCTGCTTTGTAGAGAGAGGAGGTCAAATGGCAGTGTTGATCGCCATCGCACACACGAAACTCACCGGTCTCCAGTTTTTGGATGAAGGATCCTTTCGGTGTTTGGCCAATCAAGTCGGATGCAGTCGCCATCGATGTAGTGCTTCAACGGTGTTGTCATGGCTCTGGTCGTGCCAGCAAAGTTGTATTGCTTCCCACCGTTCTGGTGATATGTGTGGCTTGGGTGTGTGGGCTTTGATCCGAATTGGACGCTCTTGTCCTATCGAGCGTGGCCCCGTGCTGGGTTCTGGCTAAGTCGGAGAAGACTGATTAAATCGTTCGATGCGTCGTGTTGTTCCCCTCGTGATGGGCATGGCTGTCAAAGGTCTTTTGCTGTCTCCGTTGGCGATCGCCAAGGTTTCGAAGGAAAATGTCCGCGCTGTGAATGCAGCTCGGATGCGGGCTGAGGCGGTGAATGGCGGGTTGAGTAACTACCGCGCGGCCAAGTGCATGTACGCCACTGGCCAAGGTGGTGGCGACTGCTTAAAAAGTGACAGCGATGGCTTCGTTTTCGTCTTTGGCGGCGGTGCCCCTGGGTGGCAAGAAGCAGGTGAATCACCAACGGTGGAGACCGAAATTCAAGTGTCCGCTGATGGCGCGTCCATCGTTGATCTGACTTACAACGGCGCACCGCGATAGGGATGTCTCATCAGGCAGCCCAAGGGATCTTGGGCTTTTTTGTGTTCACTCTCTTGCCGAATGTGCAATAGAGAGGTACAAATGTATTGATTTGAATTTGGATGTCGGTGTCTAGCTCTCCCCTTGAGTCGCTTACACCTGCTCAGCAGGAGCTGTACGACTGGCTTGCCGATTACATCGGATCCAATCAGCACAGCCCATCGATTCGGCAGATGATGGCAGCGATGGGGTTGCGCTCACCCGCTCCAATCCAGAGCCGTCTACGCCACCTTCAGCAGAAAGGCTGGATTACGTGGCAAGAGGGGCAAGCTCGAACCTTGCAATTGTTGGGCAGTCTGACTGCAGATGCTGGCGTTCCTGTATTGGGCTCGGTTGCTGCAGGTGGCTTGGTGGAAGCTTTCGATGACGTTCAGGAACATCTGGACCTGGATCCGGTGCTGACGATGAAAGGGCTCTATGCCCTCACGGTAAATGGCGATTCCATGGTGGATGCCCACATCGCCGATGGAGATGTTGTGTTGATGGAGCCTGTGATCGATCCAAGGGCGCTGCGCAACGGCACGGTTGTGAGTGCGTTGGTTGCTGGGAGCGGAACAACGCTCAAGCACTTCCATCGTCAAAAGGATCAGGTGGTGCTGGAGGCGGCGAATACCGCCTACGAACCGATTGTTTTGCCTGCTGATCAAGTCCAGATCCAGGGCCGCCTGATTGCAGTCTGGCGTGAGGTCTGAGGCTTCAGCGGTGTATTATTTCCCACGTTGATGGACTTACTCGAAAGGGTTTTCCACGACTCGGGGCCATAGCTCAGCTGGTAGAGCACCTGCATGGCATGCAGGGGGTCAGGAGTTCGAGTCTCCTTGGCTCCATTCTTCAAACA
>MDSZ01044782.1_pt1 | contig 10356 bp, 9 predicted proteins | sample 811201 | NCBI WGS metagenome assembly MDSZ01 (sample SAMN05326647, study PRJNA326480) | marine metagenome | isolation source: seawater | place: Indian Ocean: North | collected 2010 | reverse complement strand
TGATGTGAATATTGGGTCGTTTTTTTGTACCTCCATAAATTTTCATTTTATTATTATGATATGCGTGTGATGTTAAAATATTGACGATTACATCCAAACGTTGCCTTGGTGCATATCCACAAACTGTTGAAGGGCGAATAATGGTTGTATGAAAACCTGGCTCTCTTTCACTTTCAAGGATTTCTTCACATTGTGCTTTAAAAATAGAATAATCTGTTAATGGTTCTAAACTAAGATTTTCTGTAACATTTTCTTCTTCTTTAACTCCGTAAACCGAAGAAGAAGAAGCATAAATAAAATGTTTACAACCCGCTTCTTTAGATGCTCTAACAAGGGGCAAAAAAGAGTCTAAATTAATGGATTTTCCTAAATTTGGATTAAGCTCAAAAGAAGGATCGTTAGATATGCAAGCCAAATGAACAGTATAATCAATATTTTGTACAGCTTTTTTAACAGTTTCTATATCTCTTAAATCACCTTTTATAAAACTATAATTTGGATGATCTTCACAACATTTTAAAACATCATCACCATAAATAAATAAATCCAATACACGGACTTTATGACCTTGCTTTAATAATTCTGGCACAAGAGCAGACCCAACATACCCTGCCCCACCCGTTATTAATATATTATAACTCATTCTTATCTCCTTTGAATTCCCAACCCATTAAAATATCTAAAAGACTATGTAATATAGTCATATGAATTAGTTCAACAAAACCATAACTCATGCTTTCAACATGAAAAGAAATATCGCCCAGTTGGTTTAAAGGATTGTCTTTTTTAAATCCACTTAAAGAAACAATAAATGCCCCTTTTTCTCTAGCAGCATAAACGCCATTTAAAATATTTTCTGAACATCCAGAACTTGAAATCGCAAATAAAATATCATCTTTTTGTGCATGTAATTCTAACTGTTTTGAAAAAACATAAGGATAACCATAATCATTGCCCAAGCAAGTCAATGAAGCCCCATCATTAAAGTTTTGAGCTCTAATGCCTGCTGTTCTTGTATAATCAATAGAAAAATGGCTAGTTATACCTGCGCTGCCGCCATTGCCGATAAATATGGCTTTGCGTGTATCATCTTTTTGTAAAGCCTTCAAAATATTAACGATATGCTCATAAGCTTTACTGATAGGTATATCATGCATCTTATCGCTTTGTTTTTGCTTACAAAATACAGGCGTATTATAAAGAGACTTTGTATAATTTGTAAAAATATTATTCATAATTATTAAATCAATTTATATTAAATAAGACCAGTATATTCAATTATTTAAGTAAGGTATCAAGATACTTTAAAAAGGTTACTTTATCCACCGAAGACCGATGCCCAACAATATTAACTTTTATAGCTCCTGCAATATTACCAAATAACGCCACTTCATTTAACGGTAAATTCAAATAAGCGAAAGGAGACGAAATAGACAAAAAAGAATCCCCCGCCCCAATAGAATCTAAAACTTTCGTTGTGAGTGCTGGTATTTTTTGCACTTTTTCTTGTTCGTCGAATACGTAACTTCCGAATTTACCATGCGTTACTATTGCTTTAGAGCAATCAATTAAAGAGGATAGATTATTTTGAAGTAAAATTTCAACACTACTATATTTATCAGCAACTGCCAATCTGATTTCAGGTTCATCAATACATAAAAAATTTGCTTTTCTATATTTATTAAACGAATTAAATCCTCTATTACCACTGTTGGTTTGAACATTTAAAGCTAAAAAATTTGCTTTCATGCATATATCATTAATCATTTTAGGTGAAATACAACCATGGCCAAAATCATTTACAATGACAATATCCGCCCAAGTCAAATGTCGTGATAGTTTTCTTCGCAAATTATTCTCTTGCTCTGGCAACAGGGGGGTATCATCCATATAGTAAACTTCATACATTTTTCGAAAATATGATGCATCTACAAATCTTTGTTTACGAATTGTTGGTCGTTCAGATAATTTAATATAATCAATATCAATCTTATCATGAATAGTAGATTTTACAGTATGCTCATGAGAATCTAGGTCACCAAAAGTTGTCAAGACCCTGATATTATTACAAAAATCGCTTAAGTGCTTGGCTGCTGCAATAACTCCTCCTGCAAAAATTTCGTTTTCTTTATATTGTGTGCAAATAATGCTTTCTTTACTGGCTTTACCCAAAATGCTGACATAGCAGTATTCATCGATAATTGTTTCACCAATAAATAATATTTTTAAATTCTTTATAGATTCTACCGCTTGTAGAATATAATCCATTCCACCTTTTTCTTTTATCTGGTTTACAATGAAAGATATTTTTTCATTCTTTGTTGTCGCAAAATTATTATTTAATAAATTTGAAGAACTAAATACAATATCATCGGTAAAAACCAGTTGGCCATGATATTTTTTTAAACATTTTTCTTCATCAATAATTTTGCCTGTAATATCATTGAGGCTATCTTTATATTCTGAACCTTTTACATAATAATCTGGTTTAATAGCTTCAATCGCAGGAATTGCAGTTTTACCTTTTACAATGGATACATAATCAACGTATTCAAGCGCGGCTATCATTTCTGCTCTTAAAGATTCATTAAAAATAGGTCTATCGGCCCCTTTTAAAACAAATTCATCGGCCGTTAACGTAACAATTAATATGTCACCATATTTTCTGGCTTCTTTGAAATAACGCACGTGACCAATATGTAACAAGTCGAAAGTGCCATGACATAAGGCGATTTTTTTTCCACTTTTTTTTGCTTCAACAATGACTTGTGAAAAAAAATCAAGGCTTTTGATCTTATCAAAATTAGCCATAAATATATATTTAACTTAAATAAAATTTAAATGTTTAGGTGGCGAAGATTGCGGAGTTTTCAATTCAATGTTGCCTTTAACATAATTATCTAAGGCTTCATTTACTTTATGTTGAAGGCACAAAGTACCACACATTGTTTGAGCATTAAATTGAGGGGATGATAAATGATTCATAACTTCCCAATAAGCATCTGACTGCCATATATCTTTAAATCTTGTATCGCAAATATTTCCTAGGTGATATCTTTTATATCTTTCATTAAAAAACATGCCGCAAGGAGCTACAAGACCAGAACCTGACATCTGCAACATAAAAGGTGCACCATAACAGCGTTGGTAAGAACGTTTTTCACCTGAAATAATTTTAGACCATTTTACAATCACTTTATAATCATCATCTGAGTATCTCTCAGCTTCATGTAACAAATCATATATTTCTTTATATTTACTATATTTTACGCCTAAATCACCGTCCTCATTATCAGAGCAATGCTTAATAATTAAATAATCTGGGCGCAGTTCCTTACCTAGTTTGGCTAAAGGAATAACTTGGTCAGCATATTCAGGCATCAAAACCATTTGCAATCCAATTGTTACCTTTAAATTGTTTTGCCTTTTTATTTTGACCATATCTTTTATATTTTGACAAACCCTATCAAAAAATTTCGGCTTCACTCCCATGATTTCTGCATATCTATCACGTTCACCAGCTGAAATATTAACACGCAAATAAGTCAAATGCGGTAAAACTTGTTCTGATTTACTCTCAGTTAAAACAAAAGCATTTGTTCCAGAAGCCATAGAAATACCAAGTTCATTTCCTCTTTGCACAGCATTAACAAAGCTTGGCGAGATAGTACTTTCACCATCAGATACAAAACTAATGCCCTTCACACCAATATCAGCACAATCTTCAAGAAAATCATAAATAACTTCTTGAGTAACAATTTTCCTATCATTCTCTTGTAGCATTGCATAGCAAAAATGACATCCATAATTGCAAGCTCTGGTTAAAGACATATCTATTGTAATGGGGGCTATGCGTTCTCCGCGTTCCCATGCCCGTACTCTGTCCATATGCCATTGGACTTTTGTGCCATCTAGTATTAAATTAACGTGTTCTTGCATTCAGCAGCTCTATAATAGTCAAAATCTATAATCTTCTTATAGTATTTTTATCTTTGGATTCAGCATGATATAATTGCAACTTTTTTTCAAGGTTATATTTTAAAAATTTTTCTAAACTGCGAAGAAGTGAAGGTTTTTCATCTATGTGAACAGAAGCAGGAAATTCTGTAAAAACACGCACGAACCAACCCGATAAATCACTTTCAATAGATAAAATACGAATGGTATCTTTTTCTAAATTCTTATCGTGTAAGTATTTATCGCAGTATTCTCTCACAACATCAAGACGCTTAATATTATCCATATCAATCCAGCTTTTATTTGGTGGCTTATCGTATTCATTATTTCCTTCAATAAATTTTTTCAGATCAATTTTCTCTAACTTCTGCTTTAAAGCAATGTTGATTTTTCTTAAAATAAGAAATTCGTCACCACAATTTTGTGGCAATAAAATTCCCGTTACAATTTGGCCTTCACATTGGTCAACCATGAAATAGAGTACTTTTAAAACTTGATGCTCTAGAACTTCATAAATAGCTACACCTTTAGCTAAAAGACAATAAATTTCTAAAAGGCCTTTCAAAATCTCGTCATTGGCGTATCGGTATTTTACATCTGATACAATACCATCATCGCTATTGATAAAAAAGTAAACTTCCACATCATTAACTTTTATTATCACTTTTCTATTTTGTTTTAATATTCCACTATCAATAAATATTTCTGTGTCACATTTACCCCTATTGGCATATGAAAGCGCAACTTTTTGTAGCACATCAGGCATTGCTATTTTTTCATTTTCGGCAACTTCTAAAACTTTTTCCTTTGCCAAATGATCGGAAATATTTTTTGCCTGTATTGTTTTTTTCTGTTGTAAATCATTTATATGAAACACAACAGTTTCATCAGATGTTTCAATAGAACAACTTCCATATTGTTGCAAAATATTAACCAATGTTGCAATATCACTTTGCTTAATAGTTGAAAAACTCACTGAAAAAGCCAGTTCTGTCTTTCCATCTTGCTTTGCAGCATCAACCATGCTTTCTATGCTTTTTATATGGTCTTCATCGGGTACCCAAAGAGTTAAAAAGTCAACAGAGACACTATGATTTCTCAACTTATTAATAAGCGCATCATTAAAATCCTCATATAAATCTTCGTATATTAATATGTTGCTATTCAAATTACGCCTCATTCAAAATTCAAAAAACAATCCTCATTATTTGAGAAGCTTTAATCCTATTTCCTAACAAAAACATTATGATGCATTAACTTAAGAAAATGCGAATATTTTAAGTTCGAAAGGGCTGAAAAAGCGTTAGGAACAAAGTGATATTGCCCTTGAATAGTCTCTTCACTCAGTAGTTTATAAACAGACTTCCATCTTCCATCAACAACTATTATTTTAGGGCGTCCGCCATCTCTAATATAATTTACAATATCCATGTTGGGAAATCTATCACCATTATGTTTTTTACAATAAGGCCCATCCACATAAATAAAATCCGCACCTCTCTGTATGGGCATAGAAAAGTTTGTTCCTTCATCCGTTTCTATGACATCAAGGCATAAATAACGAATGCTTTGTGAGTAAAGATTATTAGCCGTTAATGATTTTTTTGTTACGCTATGCCATTTATCATTTTCTTCATAACTATATAATTTTGCATCATATTTTTGGCAATATGCTGCAAAAACACCAGTTGTTAACCCAGAACCTAATTCTTGAATAATGTGGGGCTTATATTTTTTTAACAATTTCATCACATCAAAAGTTCTATTTGGATGCTGCCCTGCCCCAACAGCCCCTTCATTTGTCAATGATTCAATAAATTTAAATAATGATGGACAAAAATGATTAATAGAATTTAATTTAAAAGAATGAAGTCTTTTAGAGTAAACCTTAAAAAAGGTAGATAGAATAAATTGAATTATTTTGTGCATTATTTTACTCTTTGGTAAGTTTCGTAAACCCCTGGAAATGATATTTCTTAATTTTCCAGTTTTCTTTAAGATTATAAGTAAGTAATAGGGTATTCGTAATTCGGCAATCAATAAAAACCGTTGTTTTCTTATTTAACTGTTTTTCCATATATAATAAATCCGTTAACACAGGTTTAAAGGATTTTCCTGAACTATCTTGATAATCAATAATTCCTTTTGGGCTAGGTCCATCAATATATATCATATCGGGCTTAAAATGATGCAATTTAGTATAGGTAAGGGATAAAATACCGGCAGTTATGGGCTTTGATCTTAGTCCCATGAATTGCGGTTTTTTTTTTTTTTTCCACAATAGACAACCGTTTTTTTATGACCTCAGGTTTCTCAACAAGAATTTCTGTAAATTTAAGTTGTTCATCTGATAAATATTTTTTTGTATTTTGAGCCCATTTCTGAATACCTTCAATGGACAAAATCTTACCATTGATTCCAAATTTTTTTTTATTCATTAATAATGCCGTTGCCATAACATAAGTTGAAAAACCAGACCCGTATTCTAAGACAAATTTCGGCTTTTCTTTCAAGATATAATCGTACAATCTATAAAGGTCGTCATAACAGGGAGCGATTGCATCACTATTTTTAAAAAAGTTTTTAACATCGGTATTCATCTCGATATTTTTTTTTGCTTTGAAATAAAAAAGCTTATATTTGATTTCTAAATATGTTTTAAAAGGATTTAATAAAAATTTCTTTGACCATACCAATGATTTATTAAGGAAGTTCATCGTTTTTTTGTCTTAACCTTTTTGTAAAATTTGTCCATTTTTAACTTCAAATACGGCATCTGCCAAACCAATTGCAGATGTTCTATGTGAAATGATAAAAACTGAAAGCCCTATCATTTCTTTTAACTTTTTAATGATGTCAACCTCAGCTGATTCTGGGATAGAGGATAAAGTTTCATCTAAAATAATAACTTTAGGATTTTTTAATAAGCAACGTATTAAGACTAAACGTCTCTTTTGACCACCTGAAAGAGTATCACCTCCCCGCGCAACAAGTGTATCATATTGTTTATCCAGCCCCATAATAAAATCGTCAATACCAACTTTAATAGCAATTTCTCTTATTTTTTCCAATGGCACTTTATCATTAAATAATGTAATATTTTCTTTTATAGTTCCTGAAAATAGATTAGGTTATTGAGAAATATAGCTAAAATTTTGTTGCCAATCATTGAGGCTGTATTTTTTTATATTGACACCATCAACATAAAAAGAGCCATTTGCTATTGTCCGTAATTGTGTGATAATATCCATTAACGTAGATTTTCCTGAGCCAGATTCTCCAATAAAAAACACAGCCTTTTGCAAGGGGATATCAAAATTAAGATTATCAAAGACAGTTATACCTTTATTGTATCTATAACTTATATTCTTTAATGAAATTTTATCATTGAAATTTGGAGTTTTTCGTTTTGCTTGATATACAATTTTATCCTTATTTTCATCAGTTTCATTTCCAATGTATAATAAATTATGCATAAGAGTAACAGACTGCCAATTTGTTGCAATTTTAAACTTTTGAGATGTCAATGAAGCTGCGAATCCTAATAATTTTTGTAAAGCAATAGCAAAAAATATAACTTCGGGTAAAATTGTTTTAAGATCATCTATAGTTTGACCTTTAAAATAAAAATATCCACTCAAGACAACTATTGCAAAAACAAATTCTAATGTATAGTTTGGCAAAGATTGCAAAATACGAGTTTTCAATTGTAAATATAGATGTTGTAATAAATAATGATCTAACTTTTTAATAATTAAACGATTTAAGTTTAGTATCTTAATATCTCGGATATTTCGAATAGCATCAAATACTCTCGCAGATATATCTTGATGAAATTTTATATTCTTGTCTCCTACAAGTCTTGCTAGCTTTACATATGGCTTATATAAAAAAATATAGAATATTGCGATAATGAAAATTCCTATGAATAATATATTCGATTCAATAAAAATCATTACAATTATTACAAAAAGACTTTGTAATAAAAGAGAGAGGTAACCTAAAATCCCCACAGTAAAATTTTGCAATCGACGGGGTAAATCAAGAATATTGCTAGTTAAGTGACCCTCTTCAATGTTGTCGTATTTACCAAACGATTGAACAAAAATATTTGATAACATTTTCTTAGTCCATTCACGTTTTAAATTTTCTCCTAACAACAAACTACACATCATGCGCAAAAAAGTTGATAAAAATTTAAATAATAGAAGGATAGAAAAAAACAATAAAATTTTTAAAGGCTCTTTTTGTACAAAGTCAACAAGAACATTGTTGAAAAAAGGTATATTAAAATTAAGTGCTTTTTGACTATCATTTAATAAAATATTTAATAATGGTAATAAACTGGCCAATGATAAGCTCGTAAAAATAGACTCTAGAAAAATCAAAAAAAAGCATATTACAAACAATAAATTATGATTTTTCCAAAATAATGACAATATTTTTAAATTACTTTTCATCATCGTATTATCTTTTAAAAATTAATAAATTAATCATTTGTCCGACACCAAAATCATAAATAATTAAAGATTTATATTTTGCTATAATTGTTAGATTTTTTTTGTTGTATTGCATATAAAATGCCTTCTGCCATTCTATAACCAGAGCAACCATCTATATTCCCCAACCAAAATTTTAATAGTTTTTTCTGTGCTGAGTTTAACTCTTTTACATTGTTTTCTGTAGAAAGGACTTTATTGAGTGTAAGTTTTTTTAATGCGTCTGGAGAGTCAACATAATGAACAGAATCGCCATATTCAATAAGTCTCCCAGAAAACCTTGGGTCATGGACTTCTTCATAATGTGGAATTATACATAATTTACCCGCAGCTATCGCTTCAAAAACTGCTGAACTATTGTGACCTACAATAAGTTTTGCTTTTTTAACAAGGGAAAAGAGGCTCTCAGTATATGTAAAATGAACATTGTTAGGAATGATTTTCACAAATCTTTTTAATATATTATCTACTTGATTTTGATCTGAAGGTTTATGTTTTATAATAAAATCTATATCTTTATAACTGTTTGCCATTTCAAAAATAGCTTGATGTGTTCGGTCTGCGAGTCTCGTCCATCTTATCTTATCATTAGGGTCAACAAGACAAGGCAATTGTGATATTAGAGAAATAAGCAAGCAAAGTACCATTGGTCTATTATTTTCATGACTGCTATCATATTTCTCGGATTTTCTTATTTTATGATAAGTATCCAATCTAGGCATACCTACAACCTGAATTTTATTTTTATCAAACATTTTACCATCAATGATTTGATTTTTTGTTCTTTCATTATAAGTTAGAATCATCGTTCCTTTAAAGGGCTCATTTCCTTTTAAACGCACTTTAAGCATTTGATTATAAAGTTTGGGTGCTTGTATACTTTCTTTATGACATGCAACAAATGCCACTCCTTTTTTATCTAATAAATTGGCCAATTCTTGTTCAGCCCAATAAACCATATTACCGGTTATCATAGCTTCAAAAGGAAAAATGATTAGTAATTCATCAAGAAACTTTTCAAGGAAAACAGCAGCTTTTTTTTTGCCTTTTATCATAGCAGGGTCATCGGTTTTATATTTATTATCATGCACGATATAGGGTAAAAAATTACCTATCACCATTTTAAAAAAACGACGTTCTACATTGTAAATATTGTAATATCCTTGAGGAATAAGACCTTGATAAACATCGTCCATAAAAATACTTTTGTTAAGGCACAGCACTTTCAAATTTTTAGATTTCCATTTTTCATTGGCATAAGCAATTTGTGGTAACGATAGTACAAAAAATCTTGCAAGAGCAACATGTTGACGGTGCTTAATAAAAAATGGTGCCCAATAAGGAGATGTTTTTGCAAAAAACAATGCAATAGCATTTTTTAAATTTTTATTGAATATACGCATCTATAACAAATCTTCTGCCATTTCCTCTAAAATAAATTTAGGAGGTCTGGCGTCGTAATGGGCAAGCAATGTTGTTTTTGGAGCAAGATCTCTTAATTTTTGAGCCAATCCTACTGTGCGTTTATCATCTTCTTCACCATTTAACCTTGCAACCATTTCTTTCACTGCTTTTAAGATTTGCTCAGGTGTATTAAATTTAATTTCTATATTTTTATGCTTTAATATATTTGGAAATAATAAGGCTGGATTAGTTTTACAAATTTGTGCAATATTAGTATATTTTTTATCAATATAAACATTTTTATATAAAGTTAAGTCTTTAGGTCCTAAAGGAGCATTGGCTAAAGCCATTCCATCAGTTATTAAAACATGCCCGCCAGCAGAATTAACCAATGGGAATGGACCTGAAAATTGCCCTATCAAAAAATGGCAATTAAGCAAACAAAATATATTGGCGCAATCTTTATCTAAACCCGTTTCCTCTAAATTAAAATATC
>MDSZ01181120.1_pt1 | contig 10357 bp, 20 predicted proteins | sample 811201 | NCBI WGS metagenome assembly MDSZ01 (sample SAMN05326647, study PRJNA326480) | marine metagenome | isolation source: seawater | place: Indian Ocean: North | collected 2010 | reverse complement strand
TGTATTTACTGTGGAAAGAGAGACGCTTCCTACAGCGCTAGTGCCCGCAGAACCCGTAACAGCTACGGTTTTAGGTATGGAAGCTACTACGGTGCCTACAGCGCTGGTGCCCGCAGAACCCGTAACGGAGGTGTTGGCGTCAGCAGATACGGTTACAGAACCAACAGAACCTGTTGCCGCTAAACCTGTTTCGGGGATGTTATTTACGGTGACAAGACTTACGGTGCCTATTGCTGAAGTGCCCGCAAAACCTGTTACAGCAAGGGGAGCGGCTTGTCCGTAAGGGCCCTCACCCCAACCAGCGCGGCCCCACCCAGCAATACGCTCTGAGATGGGAGTACTCCACGCCCCCTCAGACCACGAGCCTCTACTCCATCCACTGATTAAAGACACGGGCCTGGGCCCTTATTTAAGCAATACGGATGATAGCGTTGCTAGCGTCCGCTGTCGGGAATTGAATAGTGAAATCACCTGCCGTAGAGGTTTTATCTCCTCCAAAAGCTAGAACCGCCACTGCCGGATCACCTGAAGCACTGTCGTTGTAAATCAACGCACCGTTAGCCGTTACCGTTGCGGTAGAAAACGTCAGGTCAGAAAAATCGGTGAGTGCGGTAGTTCCACTGGTTGTAGGCGTCACATTAGTCAAAGCAGCGCCACCTGCGGTGTAGTTCGTGCCGCTAGCTTCGTTAGATGTAGAGTAAGCCGTGGTAGCCGCTCCTAAAGAAGCACTGCTTGTAAACAAAGCCAACTTAAAAGTGTTTCCGCTACTGTTGGTAAAATCGTGAGTCGCCGTCATCAATTCTTTTTTGAACGACGTACACAATGCCTGTGATATAGCCATGTTATAATCTCCTTATCAACTCAGCTAGTTCTGGATGCCCCGCATCGTTCAAAGCATTAAAAACTGTAGTTCTGTCACTATTTATAGCTTCTCTCATATACAGACTCAACAATTTTTCAACTTGGTCACGGTAAGCAAGAGCCTGATCTTTAATTGCAGGGGGAGCATTTTCAGAAACAGAAATTAAACGGTCTGCACACCTTTTAGCTACTTCTTCTGGCGTATGCCCTCGACGCTCCGTTGTATGAACTAAAACTTTGTAATTTGGGTCCATTTCTATTGTAGCAGAAAACATTAAGACCTCTCTTGTGACGGCAGACCCTTACGGTAAGCATCAGTGTTTTCACGAGCTTCAGCGTAAGTTTTAAGTCGCATCAAGGACTCTTCAAAGCGCTTCTCATACGTTGCAAGAAGTTGAGCGTCACCTTTCATATAAATGTAGGCCTCTACAAGGGAAGCATACAAAAGGGCGTTAGGACCGTTTGTACTTAACCACGTTGTTCCGCCATCCGCACCTGCTGTTAGGCTAGCGGGACGATAATAATAGTGCATCTCTACCGCAAAATTTGCGTTTGGGGTGGGCGCAATCAAAAAAGTAGAATCGTCAAAAACAGCATAAAATTTTGGAACGCCGGTAGAAGCCACAGTGGGCCAGTATTCTTGTAAAAAATTTACATCTTTTATGAGTAAAAACTCTTTAGCGCTTGAGTTTGTAATAGACAAAGAAAAGGCCGCTAGGAAATCAGTGGGCATAGCTAAATACTGGTTACCCGACGTCATCGTAGCAGTGGCGTTTTTACGAAAATTTTCTAAGTCAACTAACTTAAATATACGCTCTTCCGCGCCTCTTATGAAAACAGGCAAATTAGTGACAAAACTAGTCTCCGTGTTTTCTGAAAAGTCCTGAATAGCTGTTTTAAGCTGTGCATAAGTAAAGCTCATGTCACCACCGTAACGGTTCCTACTACACCTACCGCCTTTATGTCAGGTTTACCTTGTGGAAAAGAAGAAGCCCCCACATGAACAACCAGGGGCTCTATCCTATCGGGCCGAGGGTTGTATAAAGCCTCACCGTCTGCTGGGTCTCTAAAAGGACCAAGTTGCGGGTGCTTTGCCTCCCATTCGTCCTTACCAACCAACAAGCCGGTCCACTCTCTCTGCATATCAGTGTACCTATACCGGAACCCTGAACGATCTGAGATGGCATACGCATTTTTGCCTGAAGAATAACGAGCCATTTTACACCCTGTAATAATCTAAGCTTGGGGCTATTAGTAAAGAGGATCTATCCCGGTCCTCTTGCATAGCCCTCTGAAGCTCTTCTTCATAAATAGCTTTTAGTAACTGGACCTTATCAGGGGCAAACTTGACCGAAAGATAGTAGGCCAAACCAGCAGACACGCAGGGATAAAAACGGAAAGGAACCTCAACCGTATTTTCTTGAGTGTCCGCATCATCTATGCGCCGCAAACGATCAAAAACAAGCTCGTAAGAAGAGCTAGAGTCCGGGGTAGGCCATAGCTTAATTTCAGGAGTTATTAGACGATCCACGTAGAACTGAACAGGCCTACCTGTTGACCGTTTACTAGCCAAACTTAAATAGGCGTCACGGCCTATTCTAGTGATCGATAAGTCAGATTGACTAGATGTACCGGAGTTTTGCCTCGTTACCGCAGAAAGAACGTCTATGGAAGCTTGAGTGTCTTCTAAAGATACGGCAGAAGAAACCGTCGCCGTGGCTCCGCTCGTACCACCTGTGATGGTCTCGCTAGCAGAAAACGTCCCGTTAGGTATTGTAATAGCCAGTACAGTGGAAGAATCGACATTTGTAATACTTGCAGTCGCCGCGCTTGTTCCACCTGTAATAGCCTCACCATCTTGAAAACTCGTCGTTGAGTTGACCGTCATGGTCAAAGTACCTAACGGGTAGTTAGCAACTCCGTTAGCCAACGCAATCGTTTTTTGTTCAATTGTCCAACGATTTATGCCACGGTTAGCCCACTCCGCAAACAACAGATTTAGAGACCTTTTCGCGGTGCGAAGGTCATAACCCGTTCGAGCTTCAAGACCACACCGTTCAAACGCTTCTTCAATGTGTTCGTTTACATCAAGCTCAAAATTCTTGCTGTCGGAGACGGCCACTTGCCATTACTTTCTTTTCTTAACCATACCACCGCCGCGCATTTTCTTGACCATGCCGCCGCCGCGCATTTTCTTAACCATACCACCGCCGCGCATTTTCTTGACGGGTTTCTTGCCTTTACGTGGTTTCATTGCCATTTATCAATCTCCTATAAAGGGTTTCTCGCTGTGCATATAAAGCATTATTCTCAGCAGATTTAAAGGCTTCATCATAATATCCCAAAGGCTTTAAAGCCTCGGCCTTCTCATGCAAATACTTTAACCTCTGCACGAAAATAATAGCATAACTTTTATCGACTAAGGGAGAAAAAGATCCATCGTTTAACAATTCCTCGCAATCATCGTCAGGGTGAAAGCCCATGACCCACATGTCTTTCTGAGCAAACATGCCCTCTGCAATTGCCTCATTTAGATCATAGAGAAAATCTTCAAATTCGTCAGGGTCTTTTTTGTAAGCAAGATCGACCACAAGAATTAATTTATACTTATCGTTAAACCCCGCTATGGTTCTGTAAAGAGGTAAGTTGTCTGATTCGGTTTTAAACACAAAACCAACTTCATCATCACTCCAAGCTTTTTTAGCGTAAGGGCAAGCGGGTAGGTTATTAAACAAGGGGGATGGGTTTTCTAAGGCATGCTTAGACCACTCCCTAACCTCCTCTTTTATCTGCTGTTCGAGCATTTAAGCGTAGATTGTTCGTTTCCGGCGGTTAGACATTACAGCGCCGCAACCCCTATTTAACCTTCTTTGCGGCCCACTGGTTACAGGACCGCCTCTTGCCATCTTTTTTACTTTCGCAGCTTTTGTATTAGCGACGACAGTTTTTCCTTTAGCACCTTCACGTTTCTTTTTACGTGCGGTAGAAGCTCTTTGAGACTTTGACAAAGAAGACGCTTTAGACCTAGGTAGGCACCTATCAGGGCGTTTTTTATTTTTAGAAGTACCGCATTCACCTGCGATATTACCTTTGCTATCAATGCGGACCCAATCTTCATCTAGCCACTCCTGTAGTTTCCCCATGACTACGACTTCTTTCGTTTCTTAGAAGCTTTGGCGTAGTTGGGATCTTTGCAATATTTGGACGCTGCTAAATTAGCGTAAGCGGAAGGATAGGTATCAAAAGTTCTTTTTGCCCAGGCTTTTCCTGCGGGGCAAATTTTACTCCCCTTGCTTTTCCTAGAAACCGCGCCGCCTTTTCTAAAATACGTTAGCTTTGGTTTACCGGGCTTTGGCCCTGTTCGTACTCTCGACATTTGCCCTCGCAACATCCCTATCTATTAGTCTTTCCCACAAGGTGGTTATCATAGCATGATTTTGATCCACCTTTACTGCTGTTTTTTCGGTACGCTTGTCAACATCTATAAGAGTCAAAGCTGTCCAACCAAAAAAACCTAAAAAGGCTACTACCGTGCCAGAAACAGCGGAGGTTATTAATACTTTTTCCATCAGCATTTCCACCGTTTACGCGCCTGCCTAAGCCGACTGTTAGGGTTTTTTGCGGCTTTTGGGAACTTTTTCATTTGACCCGCAGACCTAGCGCAATAACTCTTACGACGTTTGGCAGCTTTTGAACCTTTTTTTACTTTGCCTGTAACGGCTGTCTGTAACTTTGAGCCCGGATTTAATCTGCGATAAGCAGCAACGCCCTTTTTAGTCATGCCTGCCCCAGACTTCGTGGAGCGAAAATTCTTCTTATTTCGAGCAGGCATTTTTCCTTTAGACATTAGTGTAGGACCCTGTCTTGTTCGGTTTCATTTAAGATAACATCTAACCAATATATGAAATCCGACACCTCTTCAGAACTAGAAAACCCAAAAAACTTAACGGTTACAACCAACTCATCTATACCCTCTACAGCAACGAAGTAGGTGCCTGACAAAACCCCATGTTTAGGCGAAAAATCAGGCACCTTGTTTACTCGTTAGTACTGCTTTCTCATATACAGTATGACCGTATATGTGTCATTTGCGGAGGCACCAACGGTGGTAAAGTTTATATCACCTGTTTTACCAGACCCTGCATTATTAGTAAGGCCGCCGAAAACAGAGTAATCGTGACTACCGCTTTGGTTCTCTCCTAGTTCAATACAAAAAGCATCTGAAGACGCATCCCAAAGGATTTGTACTTTCATGCCAATGCACTGCCACCAAATACGCTCAATGGTGACACCTGTGCAAGTGACACCATCCGCGCTAGCAGACAAGGCAGAAACATCTACTTTTGTAACAGCGCTCTCGCCGGTTGAGTCCGAGACATTGGTAAATTTCATTACCGCAGTTTTTGGGCCGTCAGCAAGAGTTTGTGAGGTTACTGCGTCAGCCATTGGTTAACTCCTATTAGCTATCTGCGAAGGGAGTAGCAATAGTTCCAGAACCAATAAGAACACCCTGCACAAGGTACTCGTTGTCAGCAATAGCTGTGATCTCTAGGTAGGAGTTTGCATCACCACCTTGAGTACCGCCGTTCATTGAAATGACGTCATTAGAGGAGGCGGGTTGGAAAACCTTGTAACTGCCGTCATTAACGCCAACCGCTACGGACCCAACAAACTTATCGGTTCCGTCTGTCTTGATGTCCAAATCAGTGGCATCTGTTCCAATAAAGAACCGATAAACAGCACCAAGGTGGCTGTTGACGTTAGGATCATCTTGACCAGCAGAAGCCCCGTTTGAGTCAGCTTTAATGGTAGGAAGGGTTACCGCGCCGTCAGCATCATTGACCTCAATCATACGGCCAGCATGGTCATCAAAAGTAAGGGTGGTTTCAGCAGTAATGTTTACTACCGCATCTGGACCCGCTGTAATAAAACCGCGCCGAGAGCGGACGGGACCGGAAAAAGTTGTTTTAGCCATAAAATCCTCCTGTCGTGGCTAGTGTCGGCACAAGATATGCCGTCAGGGATTATAAGAATATAAACCAAAATAAAAGGGGCGGCAATAGCCGCCCCTTTCGTTCGAGACAAAGAGTGTGCTTACGCAGCGCCCGCTGTACCGAAAACGCAACGCCAATCGGAGACACCGAAAGAGTAACGCTCACGCGCTTTAAAGCGCATGTTACCCGTATCAAAGTCGCCTTCCATGGCAGTTTTCAGCGGAGAACGGTTAAAGAATTTGAAACCGTTCGGAGCATCGGTCTTAACAAAGAAAGCATCCGTGTCGGTGAGGAAGTGGTTTACCACCGCACCTTCAGGAAGCATCCCCATGGACCTAACTGCGTTGATGTCATTGTCAGCCGTACCGCTACGCAGGTTGCTGGCAATTACACGCTCCGCAACAAATTGAAGTTCTTTTGGAATGATGAGTTTCATACCACGAACAGCAATCTTCAAACCACGCTCGTCAGTCAGACCAGCAATATCAATCAGCATTTGCTCCAAAGAGGTCTCATTGAGATCCGAAGCAGTGCTAAGTTGGTTACGCTGGTTGCCCGAAAGAGATGGGTGAGCAGAAGAACAGAGTGCTGCTCCGTCACCAATCGCTGACGCGCCTGTGCTGAAAGCGTTGTTAAGAATTGCAGCAGCTTTGATCTGCTTGGTTTGAGCCATCGAACGAGCAAGAGCTTTAGTGTACCGGCTAGCAAGCCGATCATAAAGATTGTCCTCAATAGCCTCTTCCGTGATTGAGAAAGCCAGAGCAATCGTTTCGTGCGTGTAACGAGCAGTATAAGTTTCCTGCGCGTCATCGAACGTAATTGCGCCACCTTCGTTTTTCACGGGAGCAGTTGAAAAGCCGCCGAGCATTACCTCTTCTTCAAAGGCGCGGTCCGAAGACTCCTCCTCAAAGATTTCGGAATGCTCTTGTTCGTAGCGGTCATATTCCAGACCAAAAAGAGCATTAAGTCCGGGCTCAAGCTCTTTCGCTAATTGTGCGCGAGAAATAGCCATTTTATGCGCCCTCCTTAAATGCCGGTGGAATCAGCAGTGGTTTGGGAATCAAACCGCCGTGATCCAGCGTTGAAGTGAGCGTTCAGCCGCACAATGAGAGGGATCCCCGCCGCTGCGAAATCGCTGTTAGCCTCATCGTCAAGGATACCAACAATACGAAGTGGAAGAGTAGCCGTCGTCGCAATAGTGCTTACACCGAGCGCCGAGTTAGAACGTCCCGTATCGTCAGATCCGGTACGCGCTGAAGTGCCGAGAGAAGCGTTCGCAAAGACCGCAGTTAAAGCAGTAGCACGGTCAGTAAGAGACGCATCACTAGCGACCTTAAACAGTTGGTTCGGATCATCAGCAACGAGAGCTTTGACAGGATGGTTTGTGTCAACGCTAATCGCGGCAGAACCGGGCCAATGGTTAAGGAAAGTAGTTTTCTTCGTCACTGAGTCCACGTACTCACACCCCATCATCACGCCGAGCGCTTGAGTCGTACCGCCATCTGTAGCGCCAGCTTGGTCAATTACGCCACCAGCAAGAGGAACGACAATAGCGCCATTGTAAATGACGTTGGTGTTATTTGACGCAATTTCATAGGTCGTAAGACCTGTAGAATTTGCGGCAGAGCCGACTAGACCAATAGGACGAAGACCGAAGGCAGTTTCTTGGTTTGCCATTTTAGGTACTCCTAAAGGAGGTGACCCTTATTTTTTAGAGCCACCAAAGGTTACACGAGATTGACGATCAGGTCGGTCAATCGTCATCGTTGAGTGTGCATTCTCGCGCATCATATCGTGGTCTACTGCCTGCATCTGGTCAGCACTTCTTTGATTGAAGTACTCCGTCCGCTCTTTAATAGTCTCCACGGGAATCCGTGCAAGAAGCAATCCTCCAACGCCAAATACCCCCTCGTATTTTCCGTTATCAATAACGGGTGCCTCGAAGTCTGGATACTCGTCTGAACGGACAAGTTCCCAGCCTTCTCTGAGTTTAGCGCTGATGTTCTTGCGGTCATCAAAACCACGAGTTTCAGCCCTAATCCAGCGGTGTTTGTAACCGTCTGGCGCGGGTGGTGCATCTAACATTGATGGTGGAGCCCACGGCTTACGCCTAGTCGTAGAACTCCGGCTCTTTTTAGCGCGAGGGGTACGATCCGAGGAAGTGCCTTGAGTAATTTTTTCTTCTCTCATCTCTCTACTCCTTCACGTATTTCGCGTATTCTTCTAGCGGCACACCCAATTTTTTAGCCATCGTGACCTGGGTAGGGGTGAGTCTAACCTGCTTTTTACTGCGCCCAGTTGCGGACCTGTTAACTGAGGCAACCGTCTGAGCGGGACGTTTGCTTTTTGATCCGTTACCAAACTTATGAGGAAACGCTTCCTCCATACGTTTGTCTAACTCACTATAGTACTCATCGCTTGATGGGTCAAATCCTTCATCTTCGATGAGTTTCTTATGTATTCCAAAAGCGGCATACGTCATGGTCTCATCAGACCCAAACCACTCTCGTTCAGCAGCCCAAGATTCCGCTTTTGGATCAGGCTTACGAGGCTGTGCTTGTTGGGGAGCCTGCTGCATCTGTTGCCGTTGAAGCTCTGCATGCTGTTTTTGCATTTCAACTTCACGTGCAGCCTGAGACGCTCTATCTGCTTGAATAGCTAAGGCCGTAATCTTTCTGTTTGCTTCTACAACAGCCTGAGTGTCTCCAACCTCTATGGCGTTCTTTAGGACGTTTTCAGCGGACTCTAACTCACTCTGGACTCGACCACTAAATTCAGTAACGTAGTTACTGTCCATAGTATCAAGCTTAGATTTTAACGCCGTGGACTCCTGTTGAACTTGTCCTGCGTACCGCAAAGCCTCTTCTCTTTCGCGCTCCGCCTGACGCATTTTTTTGGTCAGTTGGTTAATTCGCTTTTGCGTCGCATTAGAGGCTTTCTCAAATTCATCTTCAGTGGCCGCCTCTTGTCCGGTCACCTCAACAACAGCGTCGTCTGACGCCTCTTGTTCTTCCACCTCAACCGATACCTCGGATTCAGTGTCCTCATTCTCAATTACGAGATCTTCGTCAGCCATGTTTCTCTCCTACATATGTAAAACGTCATCAGGTTCAGAGATGGTTGCCAAAACCTCATCATCATTGAGTATTCGGACTTCACCACCGTCTATCTTAAAGCGTGACCCTGCATAACGCGCAAACATCACCCAATCACCTTTCTGGCACCAAGGACTGTCAAATTTATCGGGGTCCTTGTATGCAAGAGAGCCAACCTTTAAGACGTATCCAACCTGGGTTGCGACTTGGTTTTCTTCAACAACTTGATCTGGGAGGTAAATACCGCCCTCTGTCTTTCCTTTACCACGGTAGGGAAGCACAATTATGCGCCAACCAGTTGGTTCCGGTACTCTGTCAAGTATGCTTTTACTTAGAAGAGAAGGATCAAGAACACGATCCTCCGTTTTTACATACGCCGAAGATATATTTTCGGCTTCTGCCTCTGATGTAGAGGCTTTTTTGTCTTTCGACTTAGTCATCTGCATGCTCCTGTTTCTCTAGCAGGCTCTTGAGTTCCTGATCTATGTACTCTAGGGCTCTTAACATGCCCATGAGTTCACGGTAATGCTCCATGTCCTTGACTTCTCCGTATTCGAGAGTGTCTAAAACAACGGAACGCTTTTCTTTTATCAGACGAAAGGTTGCTTCTGCAAGAAATATCTCATTCATTCTTATAATTATCCTTTTTTAGAGGATATATGAGAACGAGCCTTAGACATGGCCCTATTCCCAAACCAAAAAGCTATTATTGCAGAGAAAATAGCTTGAGTTTCGTCGTCCCAAGCAAGTTGTACGGCTGTTACCCAATCAATATTTTGATTGGAGATCATAGCGTAGACCAAAACGCCTTTAACAGACGCAAAAGCTATGAAGAAAAGGTAAGTAAGAACAGGGCGGACACTACCCCTAAGAGCGTTGACAAATCCGCCAGCGTCAATGCTTCGATCATGCGCGTAAAGACCTTTCGTTTCTTCTATTTCGGCTTGAGCATCTAATTCTTGTATTTTTAGGGTAGAAAGTTGCTCTGCATACTTAGCTTTAGCCTCAATTATCGCTAATTCTTGGGCATTAGCTTGTTTTTGCTTAAAAAATCCCAGAACTTCAGGTACAATCGACGTTCCAAACCCTAAAAGGGTTCCTAAAAGACTTATCATGCTTACCTCCAGAAGCTTTTAATGTAAAAAATTACTTTTTCCGGGCCATAAAGGCGGCTGCACCAAAATAAGCGCTAACCACACCCGCCATACCTATGTAGAAGAGGCTAAAAAGGTCCCCTAGGGCCTTAATGCGGGAGTCTGGGAAGATAGGTAGGAAAACAAGAGCCGTAAAAACAAGCATAGATATCATTGCAATCCACGCCATACGACGCTGAGAGTCCTGTTTCAACAGGTCACTGCTTGCCTTCGCAGCTTGTATCTCAGCGTCTGAGACGACACCGTCGTTGTC
>MDSZ01148442.1_pt1 | contig 10357 bp, 7 predicted proteins | sample 811201 | NCBI WGS metagenome assembly MDSZ01 (sample SAMN05326647, study PRJNA326480) | marine metagenome | isolation source: seawater | place: Indian Ocean: North | collected 2010 | reverse complement strand
TAAATTCTATATAACATTTCCAAAAATAGTTGAAAATTTATCTGAGTGGGATCGACATACTTATCATCCAAGTAAGACTGAAAGGAAGAATAATTATTTTGCTGTAAATAATCTTGCACAAAAGATGACTCTGGGTTCATTATTAGTCTCCACGGTATCTTTTCATCGATGGCAAATCCGTAATATGCGGCCTCATTTAGAAAAATGGAATAATTTGGATCTGCTAAGTAGTCCACAAACTTTCTCTCATCATCTGAGGGGTCGTCGGAGGATAGTTCTACTATCATCCCAGACTCCAACGGATCGGCAAACCTGGAGAGGGAGTAACTCTTCAAAGTAAACATGGTATATGGGCAAGCATCAGAAACAAAATCTTGGAAAGATATGATGAAGTCTCTAAGATTCTCAACACTCATACCCTCTTCATTTCTCTTGTGATATTCGTAATAAGAATCTATGATTTGCCTAACATGATTTTCATACCCTATTTCCCACGGAATGTAAGAGTTGACAGGTGCCAGATTAGCATAATTACTCTCAGTTGCAATGCGTCCCTGGGTTGCTAGATAATTCATTCGATTTCTTAATTTGTCGAAGGCGATGGCAACCATCTCCAATGCAATGGGTGATGGATCATTTGTCATTTGGATCAGTTCTCTAGCACCGTTAAGGGTATTGAAGTTTGGGAGCAAAATCTGTTTTCCTTTTGTATCCAGTCTTCCCAAAAACTTTGCAGTATCGAAACTCACAGTACTAACCTTGGAATTTCCCGAAAGACTTGCTACAGCTTCATAGTAAGACTTCTCATCAAATGCTGTCCAAGATCCTAGTTCATTGTTTCCTTTCGGTGATAATACCATTATTTCAACTCCTGCGGAGATCTTGCAGCAATGCGGCCATTGGCATCAAGTCCGTTTCCAGGAGACTGGAATTTGCAAGATACTTTAGTCTCATATGTCCCTGCTTGTATATAGGACGAAACTTTAGTAATCATATAGTATCCCATAATACCCAATGCATTAATCGGAGAAGTGTGATCTGTGGGGTTTCCCAAACGCAAAGATACAGGATTTATGTACACCACCATACCGGGAGTGAAAAAATTGTTTCCAACCAAAGTTACCTCACAATCATACCGACCTTTAATTGGGAACTTGGGAGATACTTGATTTGGTCTTCTGAGCATCTGATCTGCTTGTATGAGTTTGTTATCCACTAAAGAAAACTTTACATCTTTTACCAAACCGGATGCTGCACCAAGAAAAAAGTGGGGGATACCATCTTCTGAGTCTTTGACGAAATTCGCAATGCGGTGAGGAGGGATGGCAACAGGATGATCGAAAAGGAACATATACTTGTCCGTCTCTTCAGTTGATGCAACACGAGAAGTTTTCTTAAAACTTTGCTCGAAAAAAGATGTTGCCTTACCAGAGTTTGTTCTAAGTGTCGTTCTGGAGGTCCCATCGTCTGTGATCTCTTCAAGTGATCCGTACCTCAAGTCTTCAAAATTTACCCTACCATTGGAGACATTGTTTTCGTCTTTTACGAAAGAGATTTTACCTGAATCTATCTTCATGCCAAAATAATCAAATCCTTTTTTATTTTTTGGGGCAGATGAATAACTTCTATTAATGTTGATAGATTGCTTTGGTATCAAATAAGCATAGTCTCCCAATGAGTTTTGCGTCTTGACTGCCAGGGCAAGAACGTCTTTTATAAATTTGTCCAATGAAATGTTAGCAACATTCTTGCTAACATAAGTGTCATAAAACCATGTAACGAAACTGTTGAAAGAGACTGGTATATCTGCAATGTTTCTGTAATATATTTTTGCGTTTCTTACCAGTGCTTGTTTTCTTGCTTGTCGTAATTTGTTGGCATCGACTCCCGATTTTGCCGCCATTTCACTGAGTTTTTCCGACTCTTTTGCACTCAAGATGCCTGTCTCTTTATCGACATCAAAATTAACAAAATCCTCCATGAGTTCTTCCGGATAATTCACCAACTGCACTGATCCCAGCACTGTTTTGAGATTGAGAGTTCCTTCTGTTTTCTCAACAAAATTATCAATAGCTACGTCTATTAAATCACCCAAGTAAAAATATTTTATGTTATAGACACCATTCTTGTAAGAGGGTTTAGATAAGGAATTGTATTCATTTGATATACTATATTTTTCCGCCTGGTCTTCGGTGAGTGCCACTGCTTTTTTAACATCTAATTGACTTTTCCCAGCATTCTGATCCTCGCTGTTTTTTGACTGCTGCTTTGCAACTGAATCTCGTTCGAAATCGGAAATGTCGAATCCTTGAAAAAAAGTAGATGCCTGGTTTTGTGTTAATAAAACACTCGTGAATCCTGGAAGGAGTGTGGGTAACACTGAATTGGGAGAATAGTATACAAACCTCTTCTCTTTTGTAACCTTGTGTTTCACTAATTTTAATATACCAGATCCATGAAAATTGTTCGTGTATAAAAGAGATTCGGTCGCACTAGACAAGTCCAAAAAACTAAATTCAGAATATTCTGGATGTGTCAAGGAGATATTTATTGTCTTGTTTGCAGATTTGTCATCTGTGCTCTTGGGGGCAGGGGAGGTGTGGAACCTGTACAGAACGTCCTTCTTTGTTGTGGTGAGAACTCTTATCGAGGATTCTTCCTTGCCTCCTTTAACTTTTCGAGATAGCAACTGACTTACAATAGAAGAGTATCTATTCGAAAGATTAGCAGTTAATTGTGCTTGCCTGTTTTTATGCTTATCTATCTTTTCTTGTAGTTTCTGCATTTTTGCTTGGTTTTGTGGTTTTTTATTGCTTTTCTTTTCTGACTCCAACTTTGCTAGTGTCTTTTTTGTTTCTGCCACACTCTCCAACATCTGCTTCGAAATTAAAATATTAGAATAATCATTGTGACTCATATATTGGTGTATAAAAGAGTTAAAGGTGGCGTTGACTGTGACAGTACCATCTTCTGCGAAATCAAGATCAAAATTAACTAAACTGAGATCAACAATCATAGTTTGCTCTGATAAAGACTTTAATCCTTCTCTCACATCCTCCGAATCGATGGCACTCAACATTTCATCAGATATTCTCCATCCAAATTTTGCTCTCAGTCTATAATAGTTTGGGTTGCCGATTCTTTGCTTTTGAGTAGAAAGTTCATCATCAGCATCTAGGTACTTTTGTGGCACAGTAAACAAATCTGAATACCTGAAGTTTTCATGTTCTCCATAACCTACCACTTTTGCAAACATGTCGGACACTCTTTCCGCATACATCTGAACATTAAATTGTATCGACGACTTCTCTAGTAGATAGTTACCCGATCTGTTGGACCATTCAACACTGCGGATACCGATATTTGGACTAGAATTGGAAATAAGGGTCTTCCAGTTTTCGAAAATCCCAGTGCCATATCTGGACTCCTGATCACTGTCTGCAAATGTGGGGAAAAAGAATTCTTTCTCTCCCGTCTCTCTTCCCAGAGAACCATCTGAGTTTATTTCTGTATCTACTCTATAAAACCTCATCTCTGGTATGAGGGCAGAGATGTGATTGCTTTTCAACTTACTTATATTCAAAAAATTAACTGACATAAGTTTAGACATAGTAACAGAGGGTTCTGTATCTTCTAAGCAAAGAAAGTTTTTATATCCAGTTTTTCTAAACTTGTCCCTGTTAAGTTTAGACAGTTCCTCCAAATTCATCATAAGGATAGATTGTTGTGTCAAGTTTCTTTGGTTTAATATCTTTTTTTTCTGTTTTCTTGCTTTATCGAGTTTGCTTTTTTTGCTTCCGAAACCTCTGCCTCCGAAGGCAACCGACTTCTTACCGGTGGCGGCCGTGTATGCTTCTGGCAAATGTTCGATGTCGAAGATTTGCGCGGCGGGTTCGGCAAAGTTATAAAGTGTAGTATCGATCTTCTGAGTCTTCCATGTTACAAACTCTTCATATTCCTTGTTGATAGCAAATCTATTTAAAGTTCCTCTATCGAACTCATCTTGCCAACTCTTGTATTCATCTGGGAGGGTTTTGTGATTTGGGTTGAACTCTCCGTAAGATTCGAAATCATCCAAGAAATCTGTCTCCAGCACTGCCGAATTGTTGCCGAGTTCTTGTTGCTCTCCGTACCACTGAATTCCATACAGCATTGTCTTCTTATCTGCATAAGATTCTTTGATATATTCGTAAGCATGCCTGTAGTTTCCCACTGCATCAACTGTGTATGATTTTGCTAATCTTGGATCATTTTGTATAAGTTCATTTAATTCATTTAATCTATTCCTAGCTTGCTGTTCTGTGCCCGGATCTTGGTAAAGATCTTGCACTATTCGAACAAGAATCGGATTTAAGTCAGAAGGAGATTGATATTGATATCCCCTCTTCTCTAATTCATCTGCAAGTTTTATTACCTGGTCTGAAGTAAGTTTGCTCTTGTTTACTGTCATCTATCATAGCCCATACAAAGTCAATACCTTTTCTAGAGGTGTGGGGACAAGAACAGTGTCTCCAGGTTTAAAATGAAAGTCTGTTGGTTTAAGGTTATATAAACCTATCACCCACCACAAGGTAGGATCATTATAATACTCGTGAGCATATTTGTAAAGCTTATCTCCGGTCTTCCACGTAAATCTCAAAACGTCCAGTGTTGCTATTTCCTCAACAGATAAGGTCTTAATCTCCGGAGAACTTAGGTGCTTAATGCCGTTGTTTAGGCCACGACGAGATCCTTGCTCGGCATAGATACTCATTGTGTTGAGAAACTTCTTCCTGTTATTATCTCTACTGCTCATACTAATGTGCCCCCGTCAATGGTTTTGTCAAGCATAGAAAGTTCGTCAGCTGCCTGTTGTCGTTGCTCGCTCTGACCTTGGGGGTTTTGGATTGATTGCTGTTCTTGTCCAGATGTTCTACTGATAGAACCATATGGAAAGTTTGGTTCTGCTTTGTTGCCGTTCTGATCCCACCCTAAAGCATGATCGTGCACAACTGTGAATTGACACCCCAAAGAAATTGTTTGAGGTAATAAGTCCCCCTCTTCACTGGTCAAAAATCCAGAATTTAAATCTGGGGAATAGGAGAATCCGTTGATTGTTCCGAATAGTCCCGCATCTTTTGCAGAAGACTTTGCCCCACCCAATGAGGAGGCGTTCGTAATTAAATTAGCAAACTTAATTCTAAAAAGTGGTGGTGCTGTCATGACCCTACCTTGACCGTCACCTTTGCCCAACTTTTGATATACTGGATACAACATGCTCATGAGTTCTGAGCATTTTTTTAAATTGATTTTTGCCTCTTTCTCATTCATAGATGGAACATCCCATGACAAACTTATGGATCTTGTTGTTCCTTTGTATATTTGAATTGGGTCCATTCTACCAAAGACACCTTCACCATCAAAATTTGCCTGATACTGGTCGTCGAATTGTGTTAAAAATGCTTTAAACTTTATACTCTTGTTTTCTGTTCCACCCTGAGCATGAATCGGATATATCTCAATATAGAATTTGCTTTTATTCGCAATGGCGTCATCAACATTGTTCAAGATTGATTGTCCAAATATCTTGTTGCCGTTTGCATCGACCCCCTTGACGAATTTATTATCTTTTGTCTTATTATCGAAGTCCATACCCTACCCCCTATACCAATGCCACTGCATTGCCCTCAATAACATCAACTGTATTTAAGGTTATCATTTCTCTGAATTTTCTATCATTAACATCCAACTTAACATGAACGGTAACGTCCCTTGAGGCAGACGGAGAACCACTGTTTGCGAAAGGTGCTCCTGGTCTGGCAAAGGCATTATTAGGAATAACACTTGCACCAGTTGGGATCGTGACCACCTCTGGTCCTTTCTCTCCAACCAGTGCGGCACCACCTTCGGGAACTGGTCCCGTTCCTAAACTAAATTTACTCATTGCTTCTGCACCACCTGCGGCTAATGAGTATCCCATGCCTGCACCCAACAAAGTGCCCAATCCTGGGATGAATGATCCTGCTACTCCACCGGCAGCTGCACCGGCAAGACCTGCTGTTAATCTCTTCTTTGCCATTGCCTGCTCTTTGTCGTCGGCAAGTATTCCAAAAGACTGCATAATGTCGTATCCCATCTCAAGCAGTCCAAAGACAGGACCAAGAAACTTCAGACCCACCTTAAAGAAGGACCCTATAGTTCCTGCGATGGTCATGACGATGGAGGTTAATCCATTACCAACTCCGTCAAACATAGATCCGATACCGGAGATTATGTGAGCAGCACCCTTAGCAATGACCATCAATCCCTTTCCGACACTAATAACCCCATTGATAACATCGGGTGACTTGATTGCTTCCATGACTTTCTTCATGGCTTTTGCGGGTTCGAGAAGAGCATCTCCAAAAATACCTCTTGCCAATTCGAGAGCAAGACCTTGCATCATTCTGGCGAACTGCTCCATGAAAGTCAGAGTACTGTTTGCTCTTTGCATCAACTGATCAACTGGTCTGGTTGCCTTCTCGACAGCATCGGTAGTCTCGTCACTTAAGGGTCCGGACATAAATTTCTGAACCTCATCAACTGTCATATTCATGGACTGTGCTAGTGCTTTCCTCTGGTGGTATGACATATCAACAAACGATTTTCCTGTTGCCTGGAACTGTTCCTTAATCTTCCTTGCTACTGCCTCGGGACCTTCACTTGCTTGCAGTGCCATCAACTCCATCGAGTCTAAAAATGGGCCACCCATAATATAGTTTAAGTCGGCAACGGTTTCGGCTGCTGAATCGAAGGTATCGAACTTTTCTCCTAAATCGACGACTTTTCCCAGCTCCAGTCCGAGTTGTCTTGCGACACTAGCAGATCTTAAAAATACTTTCTCTGAGTTGTGTCCGAATGCTGCAAAACTTGATTGAGTAGATGCTGCCATTGAAGAGAACTCTCCGAAAGACATGCCAAGTGCTGATGCTTGTGCTTGCATATTTGCCATTCGTTTTGCCACATCTTCATTGGTGGCACCAAACGAAACCATCTGTTGAGATGCAATTGTGGTAAAGTCGCCAACACTGACCCCGAGTCTTTCGAGGTTGGTTGTTAATCCACCGAACTCTGCTGCCTGCAATCTCGTTCGGCCTGCGACACCTGCAAGGGCATTCTGTGCGGCAGCTGCTCCCTCTGCCAACTCCTGTATGTTTGCATTCACTGGACCAAGTGCTTGTGCTGCTTCCATCGATGCACCTGCCAACTCTCTACCATGTCCGGTTAATTTCGCAAATGTTGCAGCTGCTTCGTCACCTTTGGTAAAAGCATAGATGAATAATTCACCCAATTTTTGAAATAGGTTTGTGGCAATATTGAGAGGTGAGAACATCGACGACAATCCTGATTTAAGTCCTGCGAAAGCCTCTCCTCTGGTTTCTGCATCCTTGCTCGTTAGAGCACCGATAACATCAACGATTCCACCCTTCTTGGGTGCTGACATACCGAGCATGGCACCGAAAGAATGTACCATGTTCTCTGTCATGGCGGCTGCTTGTTGTCGCTCTTCTCTTATCTTTTGTTGTAGTCTTAATACCTTCTCTTCTTCTTTGGCTGCTTGATTAAGAATCTTCTTAGACTGCTTTTGAGTCTTGATCATGTCTGCTTTTTCTTGACCCTGTGCCTTAAGGTTGTCAAGAATATTTTGTTCGTGCTCTTCGAGTTGTTTTCCTTGAGCAAGAAGTTCGGCAGATTTTTGCTCTAATTCATATTGTAAATCTAACTGTTGGTTGAGGGAGAGTTTTCTAACGTTCTCCAGTTCTTCTAGTTTTGCTCTTTCTTTATCTATGTCTTGGAGTCTTTTCGACTGGAATGATTCAACAGTGATATTACTTCCATCGGTGTCTAATCCAGATCGAGGTCTTGCACCGGTACCTGACGATGCAGGAGATGCACTGTCTTTTAATGCTTTTGTTAGTTTCTTTATCGCATCATTAAGTGATTCAATGTCAGTAGGATTCATTTAACTTTTCCCCTATTTGAATGGCCACTTAATTTTAGTACTTTTCTCAAAATTACGAACAGCGGAGTTCAAGCTTGCTCTGTTTCTGTGGGTCATGGGATTATCAAGACCGTATTTCTGATATGCTTGGAGGTATCTCTTTTCTTTACCGAGGACGTTTGCGAAATCACCTATCTGTCTCTTGGTGCCCTTTACATTAACTGGGATTGCAACGTTGTCGCCAAATACATATCGCATGGCAACTTTAACAAAATTGCCGAACATCTTTATGAAACTCTCGTTCAGTTCCCCATTTGCGTGAGCATTTAAGTCTATAGTCATTGGTTGTTTGTCATCCATATGGTAATCCTCCACCTAATAAATAGTAAATAACAAAGAAAGCATCTATCTTCTTTTTGATGCCTTCTCTGCTTCTTTTCTTTCGTCTTCAAATTGTCGTATGAGTCTCTTGAGAAACCATCTTCTCAAACTTATGGGCAGACTATATGCCTCGACGAAACTCCAACCTCCATGATGCTTGAGACTGAATATTTCCTCATAGACATTTTCCATATATTTATCGGTCAGGCCAAAAAAACGCAGGAGTGATGGGAACCTCCACAGTCCCATCGTGTGCACAACTATTGCAACTAAATTCGTGCTCTAGTTTAAGAGTTGGATTAATAATCTTGTATATTCCTCTTATGTATTTGGAATCCATTGCTGGCATATTAGAAACAAAATTATTAATTACTGACCTATCTACATTCCCATTTACTGAATGGATCATTTTCTTTAAAATGTTGGTTAATTGACTTGGTGGCAGTTTATGCTTCTTTGCCATTTGTTGGGCCTTTTCGATATCGGATTCGTCTTTAGAGGTTAAGAACCTCAACTCCACCTTCACGTTTGATCTGGGAAGTGTTAAGAGAGGATAGTTGTTTTCTGAAACCTCTACTTCTTCGAGATTTTTTAAATTATCCTTAACTGCTCCAGATAAAGCTTTTGATTCCTCTAGATCCACCTCTACTTCGTTTTTGGCAAAGCAAGAAGGACAGTTGATAGAGACGGGATACTCCGTTCCATATCCAGAGATTCTGGCAGAGACAATCAAGGCATTCTTGTCTCCTATTAGCATGTCTTCGATTGAGATCGATTTATCGACAAGAATATTTTGTAACATTCTGTCAATTGCGATACCTTTTTGCAAAAGAACATCGGAATTTAAAATATCTTCCTCTTTTGCTGTCATATATTTTATTTCTAATGTGTCTTTGTTGTGCAGGGGATGATCTTCTGGATAATAGTTGCCACCGGATGGCAAATCAACAAACTCCGTAGGAGTAACAAAGTTTAACTCATCCCCAACAACGGATAACGGAGCGGAACTATCAGGTACTGCTCCGACCTTTTGGGAATTTCTTTTTCTGGACATTAAGACCTCTTAACTTTCTAGCAACTCTATATTAGGAAGATTGAAAGAACGTTCCTTCACCGTTGTCTCTGTCTTGACCCGGTGTTTTGCAAGTTGCATAATCATATCTTATCGTAAGTGTGATATTTGTTAAGTCATCAGACTCATAATTTAACTCACCCCAATCGATATTTGTCACAAAACCGTTGTGAAGTACCCACTCCTCAACAACCTGATCACCGTCATTACCAATCTGCTGGATTGTGACTGTCCCTAAAGCATTTACTGCTTTTTCTTTTGTGATTGCTGATGTGGTGGTTTCGTTGCCTGGGACGATATACCCACTTTGTTCTAAAATCTTTGCAAGAAGACCAGAAGCATTAGGAGAAACAGGATCTACGAGAGTAACTTGGCAGTTTTCCCACTCAACACGACCTGGGTAATGAAAAGTGTGATTGAGGTATTTGTGACTTACCTCTCCAATGGTGACACTTGGTTTTTTAACCTGTGTTACCAGCCAGGAATTTTCTAAACCCCCGATACCTCCAATGGACAAGAGAAATCTATAACTTCTCTTTGGAGATGATGTTTTGCTAGACCAGAAATTAGTTGCCATGTTTTATGTTCTCCTTAATATAAGTACTATCTACTCTCTTTTTAGTCATCAAAAGATGCTCCGCTTCTCAAAATAACAAAGTCAATTGCGATAAACTCGGCAACTTTAGTTGGTTTCAGGAGAATCTTGGCATACATCACGTTTCTATCTACCAGATCGGCAGTAGTGGTGGTGCTGTCAAGAACAACTCTGAAATCTTCTAGTCCAAATTCATTTTTGATTTGCTCTAAGAATGGATTTGCTTCGTCTTTAAATCTTTGCCAGGTTGCATTCACGTTTGGAGTGAATAACAATCGAGAAGAGATTCTAGAAATTCCTTTCTTGACGTGAATCATCAAACGACGAACGTTGATTCTGTCAAGTGCAG
>MDSZ01089387.1_pt1 | contig 10357 bp, 8 predicted proteins | sample 811201 | NCBI WGS metagenome assembly MDSZ01 (sample SAMN05326647, study PRJNA326480) | marine metagenome | isolation source: seawater | place: Indian Ocean: North | collected 2010 | reverse complement strand
CTTTTTCCAATTAGTGCAACTGTACCCCAGTTATCATTATTTTTTTTTTGGAATATAATTGGTAATTCTTTTGTGCCCTCTGCTATTATTCTATTTTTAAAGATTAAACTAACATTCTTATCTAAATTAAAAACCGTACCAGCAGCTATTTTTACCTCATTATTAAAAATTTTGGTTTTATCAATATTATAAGCTCCTTTGAGTTCAGTAAATTTTTCAGTTTTGATTTCATTTTTAATTGGAGTATTCAAAATTGAAGCAAATGTCCCTTTACTATTACTTTTTTCTAAATTGTATTTTTCTTTTGTTAAAAAATTTTCAAACTCAATTTTTGATGGTGATGATAAGTTGCTAGTAATAATCTTGAATCTTGTTTTGAGAATCTTTAAATCTATGTGTGATAAATAAGTTGTGCTATTAGTATAATTCATTCTATTTGCATAAAAACTAAATGGTAATAAAAAATAATCATCTCCTGGTTTTTTTATAATCTTTATTTCATTATTATCTAAATTGCCATTTTCATTTGTATCAAGCGATATCCAGTTAGGGGCTCCATAATCAAAATATAGTTTTAAATTTGAAATAGGTAACTCATTTTCGACTACTATTTCAAATCCATTTTTATTTTTTTTCCAACTTCCATTGGGTTCTGATTCTAAAAATGATAAAAGATTTTCTAAATAAATAATATAATTATTAAAAAATTTATTTCTCTCTATTTGTGACTTTTTACTAAGAACTTCTTTGTTTGAAAAAATACTGAAATTTTTTAACAAAAATTCAACATCTCTTTTTTCTGAAACTTGAATTAATTTTTCTAAATCTTTCTGTTGATTAATAGTTTGTTCAATTAGTTTTAATTTAAGAATCTTATAAATTTCACTAAATTTCTTTTGTTGAAAAATACTAGATTGATTTAATAATAACAATAAATCAGTAGATGAATAATCTAAATTAAAATTTGTAGTTTTTATATCACCGATCAAAGGATCATGTGCTATTGGATTTGCTTCTCCAGACCAAGGATCTAAAATTAATCTAAAGTTATGAGAATTATCATTATGAAAATTCTGAGTTAAAATCTGATATGATGCAAATTTTGTAAAATTATCTATACCCATTCCATTTATAAGTTTTTTGAAATAATTTAAATTTTTTTCACTTAATCTTATTAGTTCTAAAAAAAATATAAAATCTGATTTATCTTTTACATCTAATTGATTAAAAATAGCAGTTTTTGATAAAATACCTGGACTGTTAAAAGCATTTCCATCTAAAGCAATAATTGATTCATTCAGTATTTGCTCAGCTTTATAAATATTTACAGGCATTATTTTATTTCTTCTTAAAAAGCTCTCATTTATATTTTCACTTTCTATATAAATTCCCTGACTTATGTCATTCACATACAATTCAACCAAGCTAAATTTAGGTGATAAGATCCCTAAATCATTTGCAATTTTTCCAGACAAATATTTATTTATGTCAAAAGGTAAATAATCAAAATAACGCTGCTTTTTTTTTACGTCACTCTTCCTAACTTTTATTCTCCAGTGTTTTTTTTCAAATAACCAATTTCTTGGATTGTCCCCTCTGAATCTGATCTTTATGTCTTCAAGTTCATTTTTATGATTTAAATGAAATCCATCTTGCCAAATTTTAGTAGATAATGGCGTATCAACTAAAAGCTCTTTTTGTTTTTCTTTGTCAATGTAAATTTTTTTTATTGGTAATCCTTGTGGAGATGTTTTGCCAAAATTATTTACTGACTTTAAATAATTTACTTTAACTTTATAATTAAACCAATCAAATGGATTTTGATAAGTGTACATTGGTTTATGTGCATAATTCCAATCTAATTTTATAATGCTTGATACAAAAAGAAAATATAAAATTATTAAAAAAGATAGACTGGCTAAAATTAAATATTTTACAGTTTTTTTCATTTATAAATTTTACATAAATTACGATTTGCAAAACTCATTTTTTTTAATTGCATTGTAATATTAATTTTTTCTACCAAATTTAAATTATCATGTCTTAATCTTAAGACTTCATCTTTCATTTTAGTAATTAATATTTCGAATGATCCATCTTCCTTATCAATAATAAATGAATGATTTGATGTTAATGATAAATTTTTTGGATCAAGAATTCTTGTTTTTCCATTAATAAAATATTCAATTTCTTTAAATTTTAAAATTAGATTATTTAGAGGTGATAAATACATGTTAAATCCATTTAAGTTTAAGGGGCTTCTTAAAATAAATTCATACTTTTTTTCTGAATTGATAACAAATGAGGAATTTATAAAGTTCAAACTTTCTTTTGCATCAAATTGATTTGCTTTTATAGAAAACCTTTGATTGTTATATGAATTAAATAAGGTAGGAAAATGTTTTGGCATATATCCACCCAAAAAAGCCTCATTATATTTAATGCAGTATGAATTAGCCAAATTCTTATTGTTAGATTTTTGAGCTAATAATAGTGCTAATCTGTAAGCATTATCTTGTGAGGGTGATATTTCAATTGCAGTGTCAATATGTTTAAAAGCTTTTTCTATATCTTCATCACTTACTGCTCGAGCATACCAAACGTGTAATTTATATATTCTATCATCAAACTCTAATAACTTTTCAAATATATTTTCTAACTTATTGTAATCACTTTGCGTAAGAGCTCTTGCTACAGCTAATTCTGTTGCTTCATATATACCAGGAAACATATATGTTCTGCCTGCAGAAAATTTTTTTGAAAATTCTATGTAATCATTAAGCTTTTTTGATAATATTGTGAAATCTCTTACCTGAAGACCGTGAGTAAGTGATTGTATTCTATATATATTGTGAAGAACCAACATTCTTGAAATTATTGTTCTTCTGCTGTCCTGACTCAATGCAAAAAATGTAAATAAAACTGATATCAAAAATATGATTAAAATAGCTATATACTTTAACTTTTTAGAAAATAACATTTATGTAAATATTAATTATTTCTTTTATACCAATTTATAGTTTTTAAAAGACCTTGTTCTAAAGTTATTTTTGAATTCCAGCCAAGTTTTTTAATTATTTTATTATCAACTATTTTTCTTTTGGTTCCATCTGGATATTTTTTGTTGAAAAATAACTTTATGTTCTTATTTTCAATTTTGCAAATCATTTTAGCGACTTGTTTAATTGTATATTCTTTTCCACTTCCTACATTTATTAAAGAAGTTTTTTTAATGATATTTAATAATTTTTTATCTCTATTAATTTTTTTTTTTAATATAAAATATATAGCTCGAGCTAAATCATCTACGTACATCACTTCCCTTTTAGGATTTCCAGTGCCCCAAATCTCAATAAATTTATTTTTTTTTTTTTTAAAATTAATTATCTTTCTTATTAATGCTGGTACAAAATGACTATTCTCTAAATCAAAATTATCATATGGACCGTAAAGATTGCATGGCATTAGTGTAAAATAACTTTTTTTATATTGAGAATTATAATATTCACATAACTTTACTCCAATTATTTTTGCAAGTGCATAAGCCTCGTTAGTTTTTTCTAGTACATCGGTAAGAAGATACTCCTCTTTAATAGGTTGTTTTGAATTTTTGGGATAGATACAAGAACTTCCTAAGTTAATGAAATGATCAATTTTATTTTCAAAGGCACTTTTAATTAAATTTGTTTGTATTAGAATATTTTCATTTAAAAATTCTGTAGGATATTTTGAATTAGCCAATATTCCTCCAACTTTACCTGCACAATTAATTACTATTTCAGGCTTTTTTTTTTTATAAAGTTGTTTACCTTTTTAAAATTTTCTAAATTTAGGTTTCTTCTATTTACTAATATTAATTTACCAAATTTATTGGACTCAAAATGTCTTACCAATGAACGTCCAACCATTCCATTGTGTCCAGCTATAAAAATTTTAATATTTTTTTTCATAATCTTTACAAATTTTTAAAAATATTCATTATTAATCATTTTTCTTACTATTTGATTTAAAGACAATTGGTTTTTCCATTTAATTTTTTTTTTTGCTAATTTAGGATCTGATTTATATTCTTTAATATCGATTTTTCTAATTAATTCTTTTTTATTAATTAATACTTTTTTTTTACTTATATTTAAAGATTTTAAAGTTAAATTTAAAAATTCTTCAATACTGTATTTTTTTCCTGAGCCAATAACCAAATCTATTGGTTTTTTTAATTGTAACATTTTCCACATAGCAACAACATAATCAGGTGCCCATCCAATATCTCTTTTGATCTTGATATTGCCTAGAGAAATTTTACCTCCAATTTTTTTAATCTTTTTTGATTCATTGATAATTTTCTTAAAAACAAAATTTTTGGACCTTAGTGGAGATTCATGATTGAATAAAATACCACATGAACAAAAAATATTATGGTAATTTCTATAAAATTTAATTAACCAAAAGCCTGCTGCTTTAGATATGCCATAAGGAGTTCTTGGAGCAATTTCTGATTTCTCATTAAAAATATTTTTTTTATCATTTTTAAAAATTTCAGATGATGATGCATAAAATATTTTTATTCTTTTTTTATTGGTACGGGCAAATTCTAATATTAAAATCAAATTATTTACATTGCTTTCAAATGTTTGCTGTGGACTTTTAATAGAATTTATAGGAGAAGTTTCTCCAGACAGATAATATATCTCATCAAGTTTTTTAATATTTTTATCAATTTTTTTTAATAATTCTAAATTAATATCTCGAGCTTCAAAGATCTTTATTTTATCTTTAATTTTAAGTTTCTCTAATCTTGTCAAATTTTTATTATTTTTAAATCTAGTTACACCAAAAATTCTATAATTTTTTTTTAAAAGAAAATCTGCTAAATAAGCTCCATCTTGACCTGAAATACCAAATATCAAAGCTGATTGTTTTTTCATAAATTATATAATATCAAATTATTTATATTTAATTAAAGTAAAAATCAAAGTAACTAACATTATAAAATATGAAAATAAATTTAATTATTTTTATTTCTGAATTCAATCTAGGTGGTGCTGGAAATTCTCTTTTCAAATTGTGTAAAAATTTACCAAAAAATAAGTTTGCGATTAATGTCATCTGTTTAAGACATTGTTTCTTTAAATCTGAACTTCTAAAATTAGGTGTCAAAATACATGAAATCAATTCTAATAAAACATTACTTGCAATGTTTAAAATCAGATCTTTAGTTAAAAATTTAATTAAAAAAAAACATAAAAACATTTTTTTATCTAACATTCACTTTGCCAATGTTTTATCAATAATATTCCTAAAATCTTTAAATATAAAGATTGCTATAGTTGAACGTACACCATTTGAAGAATTATCAATTTATTATAATTTTTTGGATTATTTTAAGAAGAAAATAATAAAGATTCTTATTGGCTTAACATATCATAAAGCCAACGCTTGTATTTCAAATTCTAAATTTATCTCAAGTAAATACAAAAAAATTTATGGATTAAAATTTAAAACTATAAATCCCCCATCCTTTAAAAAAGTTTTTTTTACAAAATTGAAAAATAATAAAAAAATGTGCTTTGGAGTTGTTAGTAGATTAAGTAAAGAAAAAAAGATCGAAGATATAATTAAAATAGTAGAAAATATAAAAGAAAAAATTTCTTTAGAAATCATCGGGGATGGTCCGGATAAAAATAAGTTGAAAGATTTAACAAAAAAATTAAATATAAGTAATAAAGTTAAGTTTGTGGGATCAGTAAATCCTAAAAAGATACACTCAGTAATGCAAAGATTTAATTATTTTATTAATAACTCAGATTTTGAAGGTTTCCCAAACAGTGTGGTAGAGGCTTTAAGTTCTGGCATACCTGTTTTAGCATCTCAAAGTCATGGTGGTATTAATGATATTATTATAAATAAAAATTTTGGAATAATATTTAATAATAATTTAGAACTTAAAAATATTTTAAAAAAAATTACTCAAAAAAAAATAGAATTTAAGATTGAGAAAAAAAAATTAATCAAACATTTAAATAATTTTAGTGAAAAAAAAAATACTTCTAATTATATTGATTTGTTTGATAAAATTTAATTATTTGGAATAAAGTTTCCAATTTTTCTTATACCAATTGCAAGTATTTGCTAAAGAATCTTTTATTTTATAATATCTTTTTTTATTAATAAATTTATTTATCTTTTTATTATTTCCATGTGTTTTTTTAACGTCTGCAAGTTGAAATTTTCGTTTTTTTATTTTTGGTTTTGTTAAAAAATGCGAATTTATAAATTCTAAAATTGAAGTAATCTTGATTGGGTTATTAGAACAGATATTAAAAATTTCATTTTTTTTTTTGATTTTTTTATTCAAGAGTTTGAACATTATTTCACAAACATCTCTAATATAGGTAAAATCTCTTGTGTGATTCCCAAAATTATTCAAATAAAAAGTTTTTTTTTTATTATAAATAGACTGCAAATATTGATAGACTAACATATCGGGTCTACCCCACTCACCAAATACTGTAAAGAATCTAAGCCCAACACATTTTATTTTAGAATTATTAAAGAAAACTTCTACCATTTCCTCATTATTTTTTTTCGTTAATCCATAAATATTTCTAGGATTTATAAAGTCTGGCTCGTTTAATGGAAACTTTATACTATCTCCATAAACTGAACTAGATGAAGCATAAAAAAATTTTTTAACATTATAAATTTGAATATTTTCTATAATATTAAAAAAACCAACCATGTTACTATCCAAATATGCTCTAGGGTTTTGTAAAGAATATCTAACACCTGCTTGTGCTGCAAAATGAAAAACTACATCTATTTTACTTTTAAAGATTTTTTTTAAATTATCTTTATTTTTTAAATCTCCTTTAAAAAATTTAAAATTTTTGTACTTTTTTAAGTGTTTAATTCTATTCTTTTTAATTTTTACTGAATAATAATTATTTAAATTATCAAATCCAATTATTTTGTGATTAGAGTTATTTAAAAGATATTTTGAAAAATTATATCCAATAAAACCTGCTGATCCAGTAATTAATATTTTCATTAAACTCTTATATGAATTAATTTTTTAATAAATACAAGATTATTAATGAATTAAATTAATCTAATTTTATCTTTGAAGAAAATAACTCCATTGATCTCGCAAAGAAAAAAGAAAAATAAATATATACGGGCATATAATATCTGGTGTTTCCATGCCAAAATGATAATGAGTAAAAGTAAATAATTGACAATATTACTATTGTAATTAACTTATATTTTTTTTCCCTAAATAGTTTGAATAAACCATATAGACAAATCAAATATACTGTTAATGTATATATTATCCTATATTTCAATAATTCATTATGTTTTTCAGAAAGATGATAAATTTCTCCAGATTTAAAATTATGATCTGAATAAACATGAAATGGGTTTAATAAAATAATGTGAAAACCGTGGTTTACTATTTTTAAAAAAAATTCTAGTGGATACTCTCTTATATACATAAATGTTCTTTTTCTAATTTCTTCATCAAATAATAGCTTATCTTTCTCATCAAAAATACTATCTCTGTAAGTCAAATAGTGATTATTTACAATTAGATCTTTATTGTAATTTATAGAATTATTTATAATCCACTTTTGCATTTCTTTTGACTCATCAAATATAAATTCATTTCCAGTATATCCTTTTATTTCATTTATTACTTTTGGTACTAAATCTAAATGTAACGCTAAATTATTATCATTTGCAAAAAAATAAAAAACTCCTGATCTCTTATAATTATTATAACCAACAAAACATTGAGTAATAAAAAAACCAATTAATAAAACTGATATATTTGAAAAAAAACTTTTTTTGTTAAAACAATAAAAATACACAATTATTGGAAATGCAAAAAATATTGCATATTGTTTTTGAAGGCTTAACATTCCTACAAAAAAACCTATTAAAAAATAAGTAAAAATATTTTTTTTATCATTTATAATTAATCCAATAATGATAATTTGAAATGCAAAAAAATATGTCTCACTCCAAAAAGTTCCATGATACTGCAAAATATTTGGCTCTAATGCTAAAAATAACAGCACGAAAAATAAATATTTTGGATTAAGAACATTTTTAGTTGAAAATAAGAAAAATAAAAGGCTCAAGTAATAAAAAATACATTGAATAAAAATGTATGGTTTATAAACACCTGTGGTTATTTTCTTTTTTTCATCATCTTCATATAAATCAATATTAAACACATAAAAGATTAAAGCAGTAATTCGAGGTGGCAAATATTTCGTAAAATGTTCTCTACCTGTTTTAAAAAAATTAATTCCATTATCTAAATCATCTTTAATCTCAGCTCCGTGGCTTATGTATCTTAAAGCATCATATTTTATCATTTGATGATATTTTCTTCCATTTTCATCTGTAACAATTTTATCGTATTTATTTAAATAATAATTTGAAATCAAAATTGAAATTATAAAAGAAAAAATAAGTAATATTTTTGAGGACGAAATAGATATTTTCATTTTTTTGATAAATAAAATTAATATATATATATATCAATTCTAAATAAAAAAAGTATAAGTTTAATTCATGTTAAAAATTTGTGTTATGGGATTAGGTTATGTTGGTCTACCAGTGGCCTTGGGTGTTTCTAAAAGATTTAATACGGTGGCATATGACATTAACACAAGGCGAGTTAAAGAACTTCAAAATAACTTTGATTCAAATAATGAATTTTCAAAAAAAAGTTTTATAAAAAAAAAAATTTTATTTACAAGTTGTTTCAATGATATCAAAAGCTGTAATTTTTTTATTATTTGTGTACCAACACCAACAAAGAAGAATAAATTACCTGATTTATCGTCTATAGATGAATGTATATCCAAAATTTCTAAGATTATAAAAAAAAATGATATAATAGTGCTTGAGTCGACTGTATACCCTGGTGTTACTGACACATGTTCATTTAAATTAGAAAAAAAAACAAAATTAAAAAAAAATAGAGATTTTTACATGTGTTATAGTCCTGAGAGAATTAATCCAGGAGATAAACAAAAAAAAATAGACCAAATTGAAAAAGTATTTGCGATTGAAACTAATAAAAAAATGATTTTAAAAAATGTTATCAATGTTTATAAGCTAATATCTAAGAAAATTATTTTTTCAAAGAATATTAAAGAAGCTGAAACAGCAAAAGCTATTGAAAACACTCAAAGAGATTTAAATATCGCTTTGTTTAATGAGCTTTTAATGTTTTCTTATAAACTTCAACTAAATTACAAAGAAATTATAAGTCTTGCATCAACAAAGTGGAACTTTATTAAATTCAAACCCGGTCTTGTAGGTGGACATTGTTTGCCTGTTGACCCATATTATTTATCTTATGTTGCTTCAAAAAAAAAATTTAATACAAAAACTTTATTAGCTGGAAGAAATACAAATAATGGAATGAAAAATTTTGTTTTAAAAATTTTTAATGAATATGTAAAAAAAAGAAAACTTAAAAAAAACTTAAAAATATTAGTTATTGGTATGGGTTATAAATATGGTGTATCAGATTTAAGAAATTCATTGAATTTAGAAATTTTTCAAAAGATAAAAAAAAAATTCAAATTTACAGAAATTTATGATCCTTTTGTAAAAATAAGTGATCAGGTTTTATCTATAAAGAAAATAAATAATTTTAAAATGTTCATTTTTTTATCAGATGGGGAAAAATACAAAAAATTATTTAGTAAGATAAAAAAAAATAATTCTTATATTTTAGATCCATTCAATTATTTTTTATAATAAAATTAAACTAATATTGTATGATTTTGATTTATTAATTATAAAGATGATATGGGTAAAACTTTAATTTTTACAGCTACTTACAATGAAAGAGAAAACGTTGAAGATCTTATAAATCAAATAAATTATAATAGCCCTCAAAGTGACATATTAGTAATTGATGATAATAGTCCAGATGGAACATCTGAATTATTAATTAAATTAAAAGATCAAAAAAATAACTTAATTATTAAAGTTAGAAACGGCAAAGAAGGATTAGATACAGCTCATAAAATGGCATATCAATACGCAATCGATAATAATTATGATAATTTAATAACGATGGATGCAGACTTGTCCCACGATCCTAAAGAACTAATTAAAATTGAAAAATTATTAATAGACTACCCTTTCGTAATTGGTTCAAGGTATCTTACAGGTGGAAAAAATAAGATGAGTATTTTAAGATTCTTACTAAGTTATGTAGGAAACAAATTTATCAGATTTGCACTAAGAGTAAATTCAACTGAATTTACAAATTCTTATAGGGGATTTAATCTTCAAAAACTTAAAGATTTTCATTTAAATAAGATTAATT
>MDSZ01072732.1_pt1 | contig 10357 bp, 2 predicted proteins | sample 811201 | NCBI WGS metagenome assembly MDSZ01 (sample SAMN05326647, study PRJNA326480) | marine metagenome | isolation source: seawater | place: Indian Ocean: North | collected 2010 | reverse complement strand
AGTCTTCCATCATCACCAGATACATCCATATCATAGGAACCTAAATCCCCACCAAATTCACCAAGGTCAGTATTAGTTTCAACTCTACCATACTGATTTAAGAAGATATTACCAGTATCATCATGAAGAGAAGATACTAGTAGTATTTGCCTTTCTTTAGTATATCTCTTATCTCTAATAAAAGTAATATACTTTCTATACCTTACACTTGCTAAGGTAAAAGTATCAACAGCCATAAAGGCATCTGTTCTAGCATTGTTATTAAAATCTCCACTAATATCATCAATAGTCAATACTCTATTACCAATAGACTCACTATAATCTGCAAGAATTCTAGAATCAAAAACTACCTCATTAGAAATTATTGAATTATCAATTTCTAATGTTTTTTCTCTTACTAAATCAAAATCAAATACAGTATTTAAATCCATTACAGAAATTAAATCTGTTATTACTTCAAACTTAGTTTCATCTTGTACAGTACTAACTCCTACATCTGCTTCTGATCTTACAATTAAATCACTAAATTTCTTAAATCCAGCAGTATGATTTAAAGAAGATACTGCTTCTTTCCATTTCTCATATTGTACTTCAGATTGAAGAGAATATGAGAAATATTGATAATAATCACTATCATAAATTCTTTGTTGACTATTATTTAAAATTCCAGTATTAGTTTGCCATCCTTCATTAACTATAGAAGAAGAACCTACATCATATAAAGAATTATAAGCTACAGATTCAATAATGGTAGCTCTAGTTCCTGAAGATTCTCCAGTAACAAATTCTCCTACATTAAATACATGAGGAGAAGATATTTTAAGAAAACCACTTAATTTATTAAAAGATTCTAGAGATGCTTTTTTATCTCCAGAAATTAAAGTTTCTCCTAACTCAAATTTATTATCTTTTAATTTAATATCAAAAATTGGGAAATATTCTTCAGGAATAATCTTACCAAAAGAAAGAGATGATTTAAAGGCTCCTGGTACTTCACCACTAGGAATAATATTAGATAAACTATATCTTACAGTTCCTAAAGTTCCTCCGATATTAGGATCTGTTTCTAAAATCTCAAATAAAGTATAATCATAATTCCTACTATTATAACCTTTACCAGTACTTCCAACTCCAACACTTACTCCCTCTATCATAACTTTCTTACCCACTTCAAATGGATAATCAGCAGCATCACTAAAACTAGCACCAATAGTTACTGTTACATCATTAGTTCCACTATTATAATCAATATTATTAATAGTAATTCCGTTAGAATTATCTGTAGGAATAATAGTAGGAGTAACATTATTCAAAACCTTACTATTTTTTAAAATAGTAACATTTTCATCACCTAATTTATAATTGATATCTATATCACTAACTACTTTATTAGTTAATCCATCCTTGACTATTAAAGCAGGAGCATTTAAATAATTTTTACCTACTGAAGTAATTCCAACACTCTTTAAAGCAGTAAGAGCATCTACTTCTATTAATTGAGGAATTTGAGCTTGAGGTCTTAAAGATTTATCTGCAGAATAATCAAATCCAATATTTTGAATATCAACGCCTGTTATTCTACCTATATCACTACTCTTAGGTTTTAAAATTGCACCCTTACCAAAATCAGATGTAATAGTACTAATACCAGGAAGACTCTTATATTCTTTTCCTCCACACTCTATATGTACTCTTGCAATAGGTCCATATGCATTGAAAGAATTTGTAGCATATTCAAATTCTCCATCATCAGAAGAATACTCAAGTTTTCCTGGAGAAACTTGATTAGAAAAAGAGAATGTAGTAGTTCCTACTCCCACTAATGTATGAGATCCATTTAAACGATTAGAAGTCCAAGTTAAACTATTAGAATTAAAAATATTATCAATATCTCTAACTATCTCTTTCTTAACATCACTATTTAAAACCTCATTTATAGGAGTTAAATTATAATATATTTCATTATTAATTTCTTCAACATTTTTAATTGTTAATTTAGCAGTAGTATCTATCCCTACATTGCCTACTTTCTCAGTATTAAAATCATCAGTTTCTCCAGATGTATAGAAAATATTATTAAGTTGTCTATCAGAATAAAGATTAAAATCAAAAGCACTATATGAGACTTCATTATCAGTAAAAGATAAAGAAGAATCAGAAAGATCAAATTCTATTTTTTGATTTTTTTCTAAAGAAACATTAGGATTGATAGGAGAAATAGTTCCCGCAGAAGCACTTGTAATATTAATTACATCAGGATTAACTTTAACTGATTGATAGTATTCATTACATAATTTAATAGAATTTACATCTACTACATATACATAATAAATTCCATTATCAACTAATCCACCAGGAGAAGTAGTAGCAGTAGATATAACTTTTTGACCATTTACATATCCATGTCTAGCGATAGTAATAGTATTAGCAGAAACACTTACATCTCCAGAAGTAAATGTTCTAGGATTTACAACTAATCTTCTATTATAATCATTATATGCTATTTTTACTGTAGTAGTGATACCAGGAAGAACCTTTAATGATACTGTATCATTAGCTTTTAATCCATGAGTTTCTGCTGTAGATACAGTCACTAAAGACCTGTTAAGTTTTCCACTTAAAACAGACGTATAATTAGTCTTAAAGCTATGATATAATCCAGTTCCAATTCCTGTAAAATATAAAGTACTTACATTAGTAGTACTATTAATTCCTACTAAAGATCCTGTAGAACCTAAACCAACTCTAGCTGTAGAAATACCAATTAAATCTTTTGATAATGGAGAAGCATATAAAGTTTGTCCATTAGTGAGACTAAACTCCATAATACCATCAGTAGAAACTCCTAAAGCAGTTCCTTCATTTGTTCTATAAGTTAAAACATCACCAGAAGTTAATCCATGATTTTTAAAATAAAGAGATTTTGTAGGAACAAAAAGTTCACTAATACCTGCTCCAGGATTAACAAATACTAAAGTAGATCCAATTCCTACTCCAGAAAGAGTTCCTAAACCAACAGATTCTTTAGGATTGAAATATAACTCATCATTAAGCTTAAAATTAGATTTATCTGCATTAAGTAGCGGTTTAAAATGAACAGTTCTAGGTTCTTGAGAAATAAGTGAATATGCAGTATGAGAACCTCCTACTGTAGATTCATATTGTCTTATAACTCTAATTCTAGATAATTCAGGATCTACATTTAATACCTTTAATCTTTCTGTACCTATTCCTAAAACATCATTTTCTCTAATATATAAAGGATCTAAATTTCCTTGTATATTGAAAAATGTAACAATACCAGTAGTGGAAATTCCAGCTACTTCTTCAAATAATTTAAATTCTCCTGTTCTTATTCCTACTGACTGAACATAATAATTTTTTAATCCAGAAGTATTCAATCCACTAATAGTAACCCATTCATTTTCATGTAAATTATGAGGAGAAGTAGTATATCCAATATATGAATTACTTGTACCGCTAGGAATAAATTCTACATTACTAAATTCAGTATTAGCAACACTAATTTGATTTATAGTTTTACCACCAATTACACCAACAACAGCTCTTAAATGATATCCTCCAGTACCTTCATTATTAAATGTTATAGGATCTAAAGTTTGATATCCAGATCCTCCTGTAGTAATTCCTACTCTATCGATTGATCCTGCTGAAGTTTGAGTAATATATGTTTTTTGTTTATTGATATCTATAGGATTAACTAAGAAATCGTAACTTGTTTTATTAAATAAGAAATTATAAGGACGAGTATTTCTAACCAAATCAGTTTTATTTACATCAATATCATCTTGATTTGAAGTATAAGAGAAATTATATTTAATAGGTTGATGTTTATATGAATTACCTATAAAATAAGGAAATTGAGGTCTTCTATAATTTTTAAAAGCACCTTCTGAATCCCTAACATTAGGATTAATAGTAGCAAAATATGCATAAACTCCATTAGGATATTCTGGAGTTTTGCAGAATCTGCCATTATGTTCATCTAAATCTTTATCAGGAGTAAAAGCATAGTCTTCTACAAAGAAACCATTAGGATATATTTGTTCTCCACCTGACGTTAAAGGATTAGGTCTATATGAAGATATAGAAACTGAATATCCAGATTCTAAAATTTTTAAAGAACCTCCAGAATTAGTAGAATATCCATATGGACCATAAATTGGAGATCCGTCATAAGACCATCCAAGAATAGGAGAATGGGTTCCAGAATCTTGCTCTATATCATTATCTAATGATAAATCAGCTACAAATACTTCTTTATCACCTACAGCTTTTTTAACATATGTAGATTGTCTTAATTTCCTTGGAGCATATAAATGAGTATATTCTAATTGATAATCAGAAGTTAATGCTTTACTAACAACACCATCATCAGTTGTTATTTGTTCATTTTGAACTAATCTTTCAAAAGTATTAATAGTCCAAGTTTTTGGATTAGAATAAAACTTAGCTTCACTTCCATTAGGAGTTATTTTTACTTGTGCAGAAGAAGAAGTATACCCTATTCCACTATGATTAACAATAACAGAATCTATAATTCCTCCTTTTAAAACAGGAGTAAGAACGCATCCTCTTCCTTCCCCTAACACTTCTAAGGTCGGAGCTGAATTATACTCAGTACCAGAATTTAAAACTAGTACTTCTTTAATTTTTCCTCCATGAGATACTACAGGATATAATTGAGCATTCTTTCCTCTTTTTAAAGTAAAATCTGGCTGTCTATTATAATTAATAATACCAGAAGATCCATATCCTTGTCCTCCATCAGCTACGTATACTGATTTAATAGAACCCTTTCCTACTACTTTTAAATTTGCATTAAAGTTTTGACCAGAGAATGTAGAAACACCAATAGAACCTTCTACAGTTACTGTAATTGGAGGGTAATTAAATTCATGAATACCAGATCCACCTGATTTTAAATCAATATATTTTCTATTTTTTAAATAATAATTAACTGCTGTAGATCCCACGCCTACGGCAGATAATCTAAAAGAATCTCCGCTTATTTCTGTTACATAATAATCTGTTAGAGTTGTAAGTCCAATAATAGATGTTCCTTTAGTATCATATCTTACTTTTTCTCCAGTTTTATATCCATGAGATTTGATATTAATAGTATTAAGTGCAGTATTAATACCAGCTGCAGTAATAGAAGTTAACCTATTAGTATATCCAGATCCACTATTTCCTATACTAACAGAACTAATTACTCTTTTTTTAGATTGACATACTAATTCATGAATACCTGCTCCATAATTAGTAAGATTTATTGTAGAAACTCCTACTATTGCATCTGAATAATTGGTATGTAAACTAACAGTAGTAGCATCTTTAACACAACAGAAATAAGCTGCATTAGTAGTCAATCCAGCAATTGCTGTTTGACCCTCTGTATTATAAGAAACTAACTCTCCATCTCTAAATTTATGATAAGTTGCAAATCCAATAGTGTTATTAGTGATATTAACTAATCCAGCAGTTTTTATTGTATTAAATTCAACAGAATGCTCTTTTAGTACTAAATTAGGAACTGCTCTACAACCTGATCCATTTCCTCCACTTATTTTTAAAGTTGGTGTTGTAAGATAATCAAATCCACCATCTACAACATCAATTCTATCAATAACACCTTGAACTTCACAAAAACCAGACACACCAATACCAGTTTGATCAGAAACAGATAATATAGGAGGATTTATTATATCATAACCAGATCCTGGACTGGTAACTGATATTTCATCCAATGGACCATAATAAACTACATCATTAGATTTATAATTAAGTATTTCAACTCCATTTACTAAAATACCAGTTTTTCCTGATTGAGTGGAATGAGGAGTAATTGATGCAACTGGATTTTCAATTTTTCTTAATAATTTTTGAGATGTTATTGTTTTTTGAGAAAATTCAGATATTTCTAATTTATTATCAGTAACAGTTCCAGTAAAAGAAACATAATCGTCATTTGAAATATTTGCACTACTTCTAGAAAGTTTTATAGTATTAATATCAACCTTTTTAATAAAATAGTCACCTTCAGTAATATCTAATTTATTATCACTTCCCCCTCCTACATAAGTTACCCTTTCGCCAGTAATTAATCCATGATTAGGAATAGTAATCTCAGTACTATCATCAAAAGATCCACTAAACAAAAGATCTGTTTCGCGAATATCTAATGCTTGATTGAAGTAATTTGGAATAGAAGGTGAAGCAATATAAGTATTTCCCTTATCATCCAGATAAGAATTTTGAACATTAGTACTATAAATGCTCGCAGTTGGATAATTACTTAAATTAGCCTTAGATATTAGTCTTTGTATTTTATAATTAACATCTTCTGATAATTTACCAGCACCTTTCATTAATACTTCTTTGGAGCTTATAAGAGAAATAATACTACATTCTACTTCATTAATTAAAGCATTATCTCCTATAATAAAATCATGATTATCAAAAAGTGTAAGTTTATACGTAAAGTTAGAATCATCAACTAATTCTATAGATTCTATATCATAAGTAGTAGAAATATTAGAAAATAAAGTTTTAATTATAGGATTCTCAGTATTAGACCCAAGACCTTTTGGTTCTATAACATCTCCAATTTCACTATAATAATTACCTTCAAAACCAGTATCTAACTTAGCAAGAACTCCTGTTACTCTAACTTTAACAACGTCTGCAGTTCCTATTCCAGAATAACCATATGCATAAGTATCCACTATAATATCTTTAGCTGCTGGAAAATTTCTATCAATTCCAGAACAACCATAAAACTGATTTAAAGATTTTGAAGTATATTCTATTTTAGCAGAAGTACCATCATCAAAATAAGAAACTAAATTACCAGTAGTACCAAATCCTACAGTAGAATCTACAGTTAATACAGTAGATCCTATAGAAACAGAATCTACTAATTTAGTATTAGGATGAATTGAAAAATCTCCATCTACATTAGTAGATCCTGGAGTATAATCCAAACTCATTCTATAATAAGTTTTACCAGCTCTTACAATTTTTTCTACGTCACTAATAGCTCCTGTAGCTTTAGGAAATCCATCTACATTATCTTGAAATAAATTCCTATTAATAAGTTTTTCTGGATCTCCATCTATAGATTCTACTACAATTTGCTTAGAAACTTTATATTGAGCATCCGATGGAATAAAAAGAAAATCGCGTGGTTTAATTACATTTACATCTTCTCCATAAAGAGCTCTAAACAAAATTTCAAAAGATTGGTCAGTTCCTTTAGAAGAATAGAAATCTCTTGCTTGTTTTGCAAATAATCTTTTATTAATATCTGCAGACAATGCTCTTTCTTCAAATCCTGGAGTAATTTGTCTTTTTACTTTCTTAAAAAACTCTTGTAAAAATCTAATACTTAAATTATTAACTATTGTACCAGAAGAATGAGTAGAAATACCAGAATTAGTAAAAACTAACTCATCTGGAGCATTAGGATCTCTATATGAAGTAATTCCACTAAATCCTCTAGAACACCCAGTAAATGAATTAGTAGTAATACCAGTATATGTAATAATTTCAGAATCTATTTCAATTAATCCGTAAGAATCTGGAAATCCAGTAGTAGAATCTACAGAAATAGTATTATCAGCAATTCCTACGTTAGTTGAAAGAGATGTAGATTCTATTAGGTCTGTTAATTCATCTACTTTAATATATTTGTCAATATTTTGTAAAACATCTAAGGTTGAACCTTGTCCTTCTAAAGAATTATAATATTGTGCTAAAAAATCTCCAGCAAGTGGAAAATCCGCTCTTACGAAATCCGGCAGTTGATTTTTAACAACTGAACTAATTTTGATTCTTGTATTGTCTGACATTTATCCTTAAGAGGGAAGGTTAATATGTTTGTGTAGTCGGAGACCCTAAGATATATGTATCTGAGGAAGTGAGGGTAGTATTTAAGGCTTCCCCTTCAGTCAATCTAGCTATATTACCAACCATATAACTTGAGGTTGCTGTATAAAGAGTACCTGCAGTATTTTCTCCAGAACTAATATTATCAGATACCATATCTATAGTGCTGTTACCAACATCTAATTGTAGATAAAGATCTTGCAATCCAACAATATCGTTAGATTGAGGACAAGCAGATACTTCTATAATAGGAATATCTTGAACAGTTTTGGAAGTTCCTGTAATATTGATAGGTTTAATGATAATTTCAGCTCTTTCATAGTCAACAGTTCCAACATTATTACTTACGACTGTTGGAGCATTTTTTCCATCTAATTTAAATAAAAATAAAGTACCAACTCTATTATCAATAGGAGAATCACTCAAATAAACAGTATCAGGTATTCCAAATATATTAAATCCTGATGATTTAATATTATATCCATTATTATTCTTAATATAAAATGAATTACCAAAACAAAGCTCATATTCAGCATTTTGATTTAATGCTGGTTTCATATCTCTTCTAATTTCAATTTTAGTGATATTAGAAGTTATTGATTGATTACTATTATCTACAAGAGTCTGAAATTTACTATATTTGAATCTTGCTCCATATTTATTCATTTCAGATGAATCTGCATACTTTGTAATATTGTTTGATATTATAGATTTAACAGAATTTGAATCTGAAGCTAAACTAGGGTTATAATATGCATTAATATGGGCTTCAATATACAAATATTTCAAATCTAATATTTTAGTGACAATTCCAGCAACAGAATACTTCTTTAAAGTGTTATTAAGGTTATTTTTAATAGAATCTGGAACATAAGGACCATAAAAAGGTTTTATGGTAATAAAAACCTTTCCATATTCAGGCGGATTTAAATCTTCACCTCCAAAAACTGAAACTGACTCTGTTTCTGGGTAAATTTTAGGAATTAATGCCTCATAATCAGCTGATGTGACTGCTCTATTAAAAGTAGAGTAAATTTTAGGAGCATAACGTTTAATAGAGTCTACAGATTCAATTTCTTTACCTCCTACAGACTCATGTACAGTGGTAATTATAGAAATTCCTGTACTTATAAGGTTATTATTGTTATCTACTATTCTTCCATTAAAATTAAAAGAAGAAATTCCATTTGCAGCTGATCCGCTAGTAGTAATATAAGAAACTTCAATATAATTCAGTGATTCTAACTTTTCTCCAAAGACGCCATCACCAAAAATCAACTCATATCTCTGATCATCCACTTCTTGAAGGAAATATACCCTTGAAGAGGAAGTTACTTCTACTAAAGTATCAGAAAATACATATTTTTTAGAAGAAGTACTAGCTTGAGTGTCTCTTACAAGAACTTCTAAGGTAGAAGTGTCAATATTTGAGTTTGTTAAGATATATCGTGAAGGAGGAGCAGGATTTTCATCAGCAACAGTGAAATTTGAGGTTAAAAATGTACCTTCATAGATCTCTACATCCCTAAATGTAGCAATTCCATCTACAACAGGAGCTGAAATGTCACTCGGAATGCAAAAAGCATAACTTTCTGACCCAAATGTTGATGCAGAAGTAGTTACGATGCCTTTTTTAAGGGTTAAAGTAACAGGTTTACTAGTAAATCCACTTACATCTACAAAAAATGAAATTATTGCCTTTGCCGCAGTAGTAGATCTAGGTGTATAACCTATATTTCTTGCTAATGCTACTACATTTTCTCTTAAAGTTGCACTATCAATGAATACTTCATTACTAATCATGTTAGCATTGTAAGAATTGATGTAAGTATTGTATGCCAATACATCAATTATGCTAGAAAGATTAGATCCTTCAAAGTCGTAATCAGTAAAAGTAGAATTTGACCTTAAATAATCTCTAAGAGACTGTTTAATTTGGTCAAAATCTAGATCTGTAAAGTTTACTAGTGCCATTTATCTAGTTGACTGAAGTGCAAATGCTAATTGTTGAGGAAGAGCATCAATTCCTATAATATCGTAGGTGATAACTACGTCAAAAGCGTTACCTTCATAGTCAGGAGTAGCTTTAACTGAGATTAATCTTACTCTAGGCTCATAATTATCAATAGTATCTTTAATATCATCCTCAACTACAGAGGCAGATACATCATCCATGTTATCAAATAGAGATTCATATACTTTAGACCCTAGATTTGGGTTAAAAAATTTCTCTCCAGGTCTTGTAAACACTAAATTCCTTACGGAACGAGCAATTGCAGTCTCGTTTTTAGTGGCAATTAGGTCTGAATTGATGGGATTTATCTTAAAAGACATACTAATGTCCTTAAATCCCTTACTAACCCTTTCTACAGGCATGAAACAACGTTAAATATAAGTTATTTATCATAAAAAAAGAGACCCTTAGGTCTCTTTGCTTATCTTCCTT
>MDSZ01265903.1_pt1 | contig 10358 bp, 10 predicted proteins | sample 811201 | NCBI WGS metagenome assembly MDSZ01 (sample SAMN05326647, study PRJNA326480) | marine metagenome | isolation source: seawater | place: Indian Ocean: North | collected 2010 | reverse complement strand
ATTTATTGTAACCCAATGAGCATATAATTTAGCTGCAGCGTAAGGACTTTTAGGCCTAAATGGAGTATCTTCATCTTGCGGTATTTCGGCTACATCACCATATAACTCACTTGATGAGGCTTGATAAAATTTTATTTTTCTGCTAGAATTTCTTATTGTATCCAGTATACGAGTGAGACCTAATCCTGTTATTTCACCAGTTGCAACTGGCTGTTCAAATGATGCACCGACAAAGCTTTGAGCTGCTAAATTATACACCTCATCAGGATTAGCTAAATCAATTGCTTCAGAAATCGAGCTTTGATCAAGAAGGTCAAACGGAATAAGCTCAATTTCTTTTAAAATTCCTAAATATTCAAGTCTCCAAAAATTTGGCGTACTTACTCTTCGAAATGTACCATAAACCTTGTAGTCTTTCTCTAATAAGAATTGAGCCAAGTATGCTCCATCTTGTCCAGTTATCCCAGTTATCAATGCTGTTTTTTTCATTTGTCTTCCTTACTAAATTTAATCACACTTAACAAACCTTCATCAAAATTTGTTTTAGCATGAAATCCAAGTTTATTTATTTTTGATGGATCTCCATACCATTTCTCAATATCACCTGCATAAGATTTTTCATCACATTTTATTGTTATACCCTCTTTGTCCAGATGCTTTAATAAAAGTTTAGTTATATCATAAATTCTTATTTTTTTACCACTACAAATGTTGTAATCCTCTCCAGGTTTACCATTTTGCATAACTATATTAATAGCGCTTATAACATCATCAATGTAGACATAGTCTCTTATTTGATTTCCAGAACCATTGATGATTACAGTATCCTTGGCTTTGTTAATTTTTCTTATCATATCAGCAACAAATAAATGCCTCATACCAGGACCATATATATTAAACAGCCTTATAATTCTTGTATCTAAATCATAAGTTTTATAAAAAGCTTGGCAATAACTTTCACTTGCCAACTTAGATGCTCCATATGGCGAGGAGACCTTTTTATCTGAATCTTCTTTTAAGGGTAATATGTTTTTAGTGTTATAAACACTTACCGTAGATAAAAAAATAAATTTATATTTTTGCTCTTTAGCTAAATCAAGAAGATTTACTGTTCCTTTTAAATTAACTTCAAAGTCACTAATTGGATCAATTACTGATTTCCTAACATTAGAAATTCCAGCACAATGGATCAGGTAATCATAATCACTATTTATTTGCTCAAGTTCCTTTGGATTTGTTATGTCTGCATCGATATAATTATCTGCAATATTTAATCTATCCTTCCCTTTGCCTAAACTATGAACATTAATATTATTTTTCTTAAAATATTTTATAAGCTGGCTCCCAACATATCCGTTCCCGCCTGTGACAAGTACTTTAGAAATCATTTTAAAATTTATTATAAATTATTTTTTGAGACTAGGGTTTGCTAAAAATAAAACTTACAAAGGTCTTATCAATCTGGCAGGAACTCTGCCAACAATAGTATTATCCTTTACATCCTTAGTAACAACAGAGTTGGATCCTACTATTGAATTTTCACCTATAGTGACCCCTGGATTTATGACAGCTCCTATTCCGATCCAACAACCATTCTTTAATTTAACAGGAGCACCTTTAGGTAGTGGTTGATTTTTAATTGGTGACTGATCTTCATAACCATGATGATGATCAGTAATAAAAACTCTGTCACTAATTAATACGTCACTTCCTATTTCAACAGATAACTTCGCATTTAAATGCAATAACATACTAATATACGTATTATTATTTATAATTAGCATCGGTTCAGTTTTACTTTTTCTTGTACAGTTTATCAAGCATGTTCTCTAATATGTACATTATTACCAATCTCTATGGAATCAAAAGAATAAATTGTTGAGGGATAGCCTAATGAAAATCTTTTCCCACATTTTTTTAATCTTTTTTTCTGTAGTAGTGAATATATTTTTGTAATTGTTCCTCTAAAAGTCATATTCTAAATATCAAATAAAATTTAATTAATATAATTTGATTGCGAATCCCACACCTAGGCCTGAGCCTTTAAATTCATGGCTTAGGAACCTTTCTGATTTCATTATTTTATTTTCCCAAACTTTACTAAGCACCCTATGATTGGGATTATTGATATCATCAAAAACTAGAAACCCGCCAATTTTTATTCTTGGTACAACATTATCAATATCTATGATGGCTCCACGTTTTGAATGATCGCCATCAACTGTAATTAAATCAAAATATTTAGATGGGTTATCATTAAAATAATCAGGAATAGTTTTTTTTGAATCACCACTAACTAAACTCAAGTTTCCAGTATGATTTAATTTACTCATTTCTTCTTTTACGAAATCTTTCCCGGGGTTTTCCATACCAGCATAATTATCAATCCAAAGATCGAAACCCACAACGTCAATTTTAGAATTCAAGGATGCAACTATTGCCATACTTCTTCCTCTTCTTACACCAATTTCTAAATATGAAGTAATTCTGACGGTACTACAAATACCATATAAAACAGTTAAAATATCAGCATATTGCCATTTTTTGTTAAAACCGCCTAACCCTGATTTATAAAATCCTTTAATAAACTTTAGATATTCATCCTCATGTAACTTTTCAAGAATCTCTGACACTTTTAACAAAGTATCGTAGGATGAGCATGATTCAATAAACGTATTTGGGTCAACTTTTACTAGATCATACCACTGGTTTCCGTCTTCTGTATAGGTGGTATCTTTAAAGAGTGGTACATCTTTACGTTTATTTTTTATAGTTTCTCTTCTAATTTTATTTGCTATTCTTTCAAAAATATTCATCACAAAATTTTAATTATTATATGGTTTCAAAGGGGACAGCTTGCACAGGTTAGAAGATATATTACAATATCTTAAATTATTAACAAATAAACTTAGATACTATATAAAATAATTATTCTACTTCAATACTACTTATATGTAAGATACCTGCACTGTTTAAAATAAAGAGATTATCCCGAACTCTTTTTTCTAACTAAAATAAATATGTTTAACACTGCATTTAAGTTATAATCTATTTAAACTAGGTTACTCAACTGTTTTTCTAAAAAAAGAGCAATCCCAATTACAAAAAGAAATATATTTATATTGTTCCTTATCTATTTTATTATAAGAGCACATTGGCAAATAGGGAAAAGCTATAGTTACTCTATTTCTGTCTTTAGATATTTATTTATTAAAAATGACTACAGAAAGAAGTGTTCCGCCTAACTTTATAATCTATGGATTAAACACAATAAAATTAGAAATAAACTTTCGTAATTAAGTAAAGCTTTTATTGACCTTTTTAATAGAAGAATCTTTTCTTTTGGTACGATAAATATTAAAAGTAGGCCAGTAAATTGACTTAAGCCTTTAAGGTCAATCTTAATAAATTATTTTTTTATTTTAATTCACAATTGATTTAAGCATTTCTATAATTTTTTTTGTCTGTGTAAAATATAATAAAACCCATAAAACCATAAGCCATGAAGTTGAAGCCTTAAAAATAAAAATAAATGTACTTAAAACTGCAAATAAAATAAGCCTCCATATATTTATTAAAAAAGCCAGATCTTGAAAGACTGCTATCATTAAAGCAATTGAATGTATACAAAAAGTCAAACCAGTAGCAATTACCACACCAACAATTCCATAACCTGCATTAAGTAATAAATAATTAGAAAATGTAAGAACAATCATTGAAACAACAGTAATAGGTATAAGAAATACTTGCTTATTATTAGCAACCAAAAACGAACTAGTTAAAAAGGTAATCGGCTTAAAACAAAATCCAATCAAAAGAACTTTTGAAATTAATATACTTTGTGTATAGCTTGGCATTATATAAGCTATAAAGCTTGGTATCACTAGTCCTGCCACTACAACTAAAAAAGCACTGAAATATTCCATGTTGTAAATCATTTTCAAAAGACCTGTTTTTTTCCGTTTCAAATCCTTTTTTGATTTACCATAAAATGTTTTTAAAAATTTAGGGTAAAAAATAAATGTTAAGGTATCAATTAACATTAAAGCTCCAAAGGCTAAGGTATTACCAAATTGGTAAAAACCAAGATCTTCTCTAGGCAAATATTGGGCGATCATAAACCTATCAATAGATGTAAATAATTTATCTGATAGTCCATATAAAATTAAAGGGATGCCAATCTTTACTAAATATTTTACTTTTTCAAAATCCCAAAAAAACCGTACACTTTTTACGTTGGGAAGAGCAATAAAAACGCAAATAATATTAGCAACCAGTGCAGAATAAATAGCTGCGTTAAGTAGATATTTTCCTCCGAAAAAAAATACGCCGATGATCATTATAGCATTTGATGCAAATTCAAAAAAGGAGAGTATATAATACTGCTCATATAATCTGAAATACCTAATGAAAAACCATCTGAACTGATTTAATAAAACATATGCAAATATATGGAATCTGTAATTTTGAAAGTCTTCAGAAAATAAATTTTCTGGGAGATAACCTAAACAAAAAAAAATTAAAAAAATAAAGCCACCAAAAAGAATGGAGAAGGTTAGGGAAGCATTAATAATATTAATAGAGTATTCTCTTTTACTCTTATCCCCCATATTAATGGCAACTTCTCTATTCATAGATGCATAAACACCAAGATTGTAGTAACTAATGTATTCAACCAGTAACATTATGTAGGCATATGACCCTAACAGAGATGGCCCCAATGTCTTAGCAATTAATAAACTTTTTATGAAAGCTACAAAAGTAATAAAATATTTTATTACGGTATAAACAAGACCTTCTTTCAAAAACTTTTTCATTAGATTTTTTGATAAAGTTAAATCTTATAAATTATTTAAAGAGGGAAAATATCCAACAATACTCTCATATTATTTCACTAATATTTCTCAGGTTGATATTCGTCATGTACTGTTAAATTAGATTTCAAAATTTGATGCGTTAATTTTCGAAAATGATTACTAATGTTTTTATTTTCTTCAATTACATTGACGCTTTCATTATAAGCACATCTCTTTGCATCCCAATCAAAAAGTTTGTCCTTGGAATTCATTTCAATGATTTTTGACGTCTCCCAATCAACCTTATTCCATGAAATATATTTAAAATTATCAGTCATCAAGGCTATATTGTGTGCATTCCTATCATTATTTGGATTATATATAGTTTCAGAGTAAGCTATTTCATTATCATTTAGGTAATGATTTATTTTCATTAGATGTTCTGGCAATGGGATTTGTAATGCATCATAAATTGTTTTATGAATTTCAACATTAGTGTTGACTATTGATGAGCTTTTTTTCTTGTTACTATACCAAGAGGGATATTTAATTATTAATGGCACTCTTATTCTTTCATCATACAAGGAAAAATTATTATTTTTAATCCAATTAATTTCAGATCCATGATCACCAGTTAAAATTATTAATGAATTATCATATTGATTATTCTGTTTTAGAGTATATATTAATTTTGCCAAATCAATTGAGAATTCAGAAAGGCCTCTTTTGTTAATGTATTCCAACCTTGATACATCTACGAGTTTACTATAATCATATATCTTTCCTTTAGTTTTATCATTCCATACCATTTTAGGGCCATGAAAATAATCAGTATGTAAAAATATAAAATTATTTGTGAAATGGTTATTCGTTAATTGTCTAGAGACCCATTGAAAATCCGGTTGCACGCTAGGGTCAAATGGCTTGAAGGAATGGTAATGTGAATCATAACCCCGAGCAAAGCCACAGTAAGAGCTAAATCTACTCCCTGTCGCTCCAAAAATTGTTTTAAACTCATAATCTTTCAATATGTCTGGAAGAGTTCTGATATTTTGATTTAAAATATTACATGAAAACCCATCAGCATTTTGAGAATAATCTCCAATCCCATGTTGACTAACCATTAATCCAGAAGCAATAGATGCAGCAAATGGTAAGGTACTTTCTGTAGGTGAATAAGCAAAATCATATGTAAAACCATCATTAATTAATTCTGAAACAGGGCGTGGGACATCAAAACCATATTGGTTTTTTAGATACTTAAAATCAGTTAAAGCTTCGCAACTTAAAATAATTATGTTCTTTTTTAAATGTAAATCGCCTTTAAAAATCTGAGGGGCAGAAATTGAAATTATTTCTTTTCCTTTTTTATGATTATTCCCACCTAAAATAACATTAATAAAAATATTTGAAATTTTTTTATCAATCTTAGAAATATCACAAAAAATATCTAACCATCCGTCATGATGATAGTAGGCAGCTAAATTATTACGGCCATTATATGGTAATGAAAAAACTTTTAATTCTTTTTCCCCGTCTTCAAAACAAAATTGAAGGTGTATCTCCCAGTTTTCTATTTCATTTGAAGAAAAGTCATGAATCAGTGGTGCAATGCCAAAACTTAAAAATTTATTTAATGTTTTGGAATTAAGTTTGAATTCTAATCTGTCATTATCATAGAAGATAACACAAGGTCTTGTTTCATTTTTTATTTGTATTTCATAATAATCTTTGGATTGAATTGCGTAATTTTTAATGCTTTTTTGATTTAGTACTCTTGAAAAGCTTTTATTTTTTTTAAGAATAAAAGTTTCGATTAAACGAAAGAAATTATTGAAATACCTATATAGAATAAAGCTTAAATAAAAAAGAATCCAATGAACTAATTCTTTATGTGGTCTTTGAAGAAAATTTCTACGCAAGTTCTTCATGCGTTTTACAGAGTAATCTTTTTTTAATTTCAACACTATTTCATCTTTTTTGAAATTCGCTTTAGCCTATTTTGGGTTATATCAGACTTTAGATCATCCACTGTATCGATTTCAATCCAATCTCCTTTTACAGGAATAGCATTAATTGTAATTTTTTGATCAATCATTTCTTGCAGTAAATCTGTCATATATGCATTATGAATCGGTTTCCCTGCTAGAAATCCACTTGTCTTTTTACATCTTTGATAAAATTTTTTGAGGGTAGAGACACCTTTTTTTGAAAATTTCATTAATCCCATGTACTGACCCTCTACTTCATCAAGACTTTTCGGTTTACGTCCGATCTCTAAAATTTTCCCAACTTTTGATAATCTAAGAGTCTCTACATCATCAAGCGGATTATCAGTCCTTGATTCCCAATAATTTCTCCAATTCATATCAATAGATACAGCAATATCAAAATTAGATTGTAATAAAGTTTTTAAAATATCTCTTGAGTAAACAATATCTCCATAAGAAACCAATATATCGGTATTTAACTCTTTTTCAGCACAAAATAAAGTATGTACCATATTAGTTTCAGCATAATCCTTGTTTATTATCAGGTTATATTCTTTTTCCCTTAATTTATCAGCTTTAAATCCTCCGACAACTTGAATATCATTGATACCTTCAGATTTTAATATGTTTATTTGTTGATCTAAAATAGTGCTTCCGTTTACTTCAACTAAACACTTTGGACAATCTATGGTATATGGCCTTAGTCTAGATCCTTCTCCTGCTGCTAAAATGATAGCTTTCATAATATCGTTTTTTATATTTTTTATTTATTATGCATTAAAAAGGTTCATCATTCTCTGAGTATCAATACTTGTAAACTCATCTTCACGTTCAGGATGCCACATCCATCCTTCCCAAGGTAAAGTTTTATGTTTAATAGCTTCTATAGTGTCATCTTTAGCTTTTGCTGTGATAATAAAATCTTTTGGACAACTTTCAATGCTGAAATCATGATAGCTATTTACTTTTTCAGGAAATAAATCATCATTAGTAAAGCAGTAGATTTTATGTCGAACATTAACATGATTATTTAATTCAACCAATTCTATTCCAGACCATTTAGCCATAACTTGCATCCCTCTGCAAATTCCCAAAACAGGTTTTTCATTTTTTTTAGCCCAATCTAGAAGAGAAAATTCGATTCGATCTCTGTTTTTATATTCTCCAATATTATTGCCTCCAGATATTACAATACCATCTGGCTTTACTGTACTTAAATAGTGATCTAATTTATCATTATTGACTAATTCTTTTCCACTTTCAAGGAACGGATCATCCAGTAAACTATTTGATATAGTAATTGGCAGGAAAGAATTAATTAATAACCATTTAAGTAAATTTATATCAATTGATTCACGTGTTTCATTATAATCTTTCACGATATCAATTCTTTGTGTCAAAACAATTTTCTTCAAAGCAACTAAACTTAATAATCTTTTTTTTGTGCAATTATTACATAAAGGTTGCAAAATTGGTTTGGAAAAATTTTCATAATAAATTTTTGAAGAATATATCCAAAAGTCGAAAGTTTATAACCTTGCTCGCGTGCAATATTTTCATTCATTTTTTTATGATTTTTTGATCGAAAAAAAGAAAATTTATAAAGAAGTGGCATGTTCTCTACAGCAAAAATATCTAAAACATGAAACCCGTTTGATTTCATCAGGGATAAAAATTCTTTTTGTGAGTAATTAATTTTATGAAAAACTTTTGTTTTGGCCTTATTAACCTTTCTTGCTTTTCTATTATCTAACCAATCCACTAATCTTGTTTGAATATTATCTGCTCGGAAAGAAGCACAAATCCTACCTCCTGGCATTAACACACGTCTAGTTTCGTTTATTGCCTCTTTTATTCCATTCTCTAGGTTGTGATATAAACCAAAAGCTAATATATATTTAAATGTATTATTTTTGAATTGTAATTTTTTAATATCACCATATTCTGCTTTAACTTCAGGGTAACTTCTTTTTATCTTATTGATAGCATCTTTGATAAAGTCAATTCCAATAATGTCATAATTTTTATTATGATAATACATTAAAATACGTCCCGTACCACAACCAGCCTCGAGAATTGGTCCATTTTTATCCAAAATACACATTTCTGCATATTTTAAAGGATAGACTTTGTAATTTGACATAGGTTGATCAACCTCAATATTGCTCCATCTCCTTTCCCAATACTCCTTATTTTCTGTATATCTATAGGTAATTCGCATTTTTACTTATCTGATAAGATTGAAATATGTTTTAAAACTGGATGAATTATATAATATGTTTCACCTTTACCATTAGTATTCTCTCCGAAGATAAATTTTCCATTCATAGAATACTCTTTAAGAGTATCTACAAGCACTTTTGCCCTTAAAATTGAATCATAAAAGTGGTCAATATCTTTTCGATCATCAGGTGCAGGAAATTGTTTTTTAACTAAAATAGGTCCAGAATCAATTTCTTCACTTAGAAAAATTGATGTCGCCCCCATATTATTCCCATCTAACAAGCTATAATAATTTGTAGTGCTCCCTTTATAGTCCGGTAAATATCCTCCATGCACATGTAAAAATCTCTTGCCTGTCATGAATATTTTTTTTTGAAGTATCACACCTCCATAACCAGAATAAATAACAGTTGACTCATTTCGATCAGTTATACAATCTATTACTTCAGAACTATGTAATTCATAGCTTTTTAATTGAATTAAAGGAATTGATAATCTTTTTGCGATATCATTGACTTCCTCATCTAAATCAACATAACCATATTTCAATTCTTCTTGTATACCAGAAGAAAAGTTATTCCCTCTATCAAAAATTTGTTTTGTTTGCCCTGGTAATATTTTATCTTGTTTATCGCCTAGAACTATAATGCAGCTTGGTAACAAATTATTCTTTCCTAAAGTCTGCAAATAAACTCTAGATCTAGATGTATTAGCGGCTAAAAATATTATGTCATTAAAAATCATCAATATTTACTTTTTGATCAATAAGAGTTTTTATAAATACGTTTTCAAAAATAAACAGTGCGTTAAGTTCTTTATCTAAAATTGAGGATTTTATATAACTCTCATCTGAGGAGGAAATAATATCGCAAATTTTAATCAAAGCTGATAAATATTTTAGATTGAAAGTATCCGAATAGTATGCTGATAATATTATACCAACTTTAAAATAAAGATTTAGTTTTCTGTTAGATTTTTCACCTCTAATAAAATTTTTGGAATATTGGCTGTAAATTCTTTTTGAGACTTCAAATTTATGTGTGATTTTATCCACAAATATTTTAATAGTATCTTGTCCTGAATTATATAAAATATTATGTAGTAACGCATTCAAAAAAAAATTTGTGTTAATTGAATCATCCTCGGATAAGGATTTTAATGACCTATATTTAACATAACTTGTTTTTATCGGATGATAGTCTTCATCAGAAAGCTGAGAGGCAATAGATCTTAAATATTTAGTCGAAGTTGGATAATTTTTTTTTATTCTTTTGATTATAAATCTGAAAAGGTAACTAAGCTCAATTAAATCTGATTTAAAATCAGTTTTATAAACAGCATACCTATT
>MDSZ01246778.1_pt1 | contig 10358 bp, 3 predicted proteins | sample 811201 | NCBI WGS metagenome assembly MDSZ01 (sample SAMN05326647, study PRJNA326480) | marine metagenome | isolation source: seawater | place: Indian Ocean: North | collected 2010 | reverse complement strand
TTGGACCGCCAACCGCGCGCCGCATTGGCCAGGCGAGCGCCTCGAAGGCGCCACGATGCCCGATGCCTTCCCGCTCGACCGCACGCAATGGTCGGACACGGACGGTGACGGGATCGGTGATAACCCGAATTCCGGGACGTCAGACGGTTGTCCAAACGTGGTCGGCGATTCATTCTGGGACCGTCTGGGTTGCCCCGACAGCGACGGTGACGGTTGGTCGGACCCCACCGATGATTGGGGCCCGAACGGCGAATGCACGGGAGCGGACGCCTTCAAGGACGATCCAACACAGTGGTGCGACTCCGACGGCGACGGCTACGGCGACAACGAGAGCGGCACACAGCCCGATGCGTGCCCCAACCAAGCCGGGACCTCGGACGGTGACGTGTTTGGATGCGCAGACCGGGACGGTGACGGCTGGTCCAACGCTGGCGATCCCTTCCCCGATGACGGTACACAATGGGCGGACCGTGACGGCGACAACCGTGGCGACAATCCCGACGGCAACAACGCCGACCTGTATCCTGACGATTCGAGCCAGTGGGCCGACACGGACGGTGACGGCTACGGCGACAACCCAAGCGGCACCAACGGGGACCGCTTCCCAAGCGACCCCCTTCAGTGGGAGGACGCCGACGGTGACGGCTTTGGTGACAACTTCGTGGATGAAGACGGCGACGGTGTCTCCGAGTCCGGTGACGTCTGCCCCATGCTCGCGGGCAGTTCCAAGGCCCCGCTGAGCCGCGGTTGCCCAGACAGCGATGCTGACGGCTACATGGACAACGTCGATGCTTTCCCGGAGAACCCCTTCCAATGGAACGACACCGACGAGGACGGCTACGGTGACAACAACGCCGTCAGCGGAGGCGACGCCTGCGTGAACGAATACGGGCGTTCCAACCAATCCGGCCGACTTGGTTGCCCTGACTCGGACTTTGACGGCTGGGCCGACGACATTGACGTCTTCCCCGATGACGGACTCCAGTGGGCCGACAGCGACGGTGACGGCCGCGGTGACAATTACCTGTTCGAGGTGGTTTCGGTCGAAGACGAGGACAACCCTGGCATGTTCCTGATGCTCCGCGAAGAACAGGGCGATGCCTTCCCCAATGACCTGACGCAATGGTCGGACCGTGACGGTGACGGACGTGGCGACAACCCGACCGGCAACCTTCCAGATGCCTTCCCGCTTCGCATCACACAACAGCTCGACTTTGACGGCGACGGCTACGGTGACAACATCACCCTCGGCGCGTACCAACCGGACGGCTGCAGGAAGATCTTCGGGACCTCAATCGACGACACCTTCGGATGCCCTGACGCGGACGAAGACGGCACCTCAGACGACGCTGATCCCTGCCCCTACGACCCCAGCATCGAGGTTGGCGTGCGCGGGCAAGTCACCTGCACCATCACGGCACCACAAGACGACGGCAACGGGGATGCTTCCCTCGGTGGCGGAGACCTTGGTGCCCAAGTTGACACCCTGACCTTGGTGCTCGTTGGTGTCGTGGGCCTGATGCTCGCGGCCGTGGCCTTGGCCATGATCGCCCGCAACGCTGGCCGCAAGGCGGCCCTCAATGCGCGGCAGAACGAGAAGTTGTCCAACGCTGCGTTCGACGAAGAGGAAGAACGCCGCCAAGAGTGGATCAACTACTACGTGGCACAAGGGCAACTCGACGAAGCCAGGGCGCTTGGATGGACCGGTCAAGGTGCGGCTGCTCCGGTGCCACAATGGCAACAATACGAGCAACAGCAGGCCGAGGCCGAGCGTTCCGCCATGCCAAGCATGCCGGACCTGGATCAACTTTGATCACGAGCACGACGCGCCAGCGCGTCGTCGAAGGCAAGGAAGGACAGGGAGGCCCATGCTTCATCGGAATCGAGAGCGGCCATCGCCTCGTTGTTCGTGAGCACTTCTCCAAGCGTCAAGTGGTGAGGGGTACGCCCATCGGCCAGCACGTACGCATGGCCAGGCAGCACCACCCAATCGCGAGGCAGGGCTTCCATCCTTTCCCGAAGGTGCAGCAATGAGGCGCGCAAGGCGTCAGGATTTCCACCGTGCAAATCTGCTCGACCGCATCGCCCCAAGAAGAGGCAGTCGCCTGAAATCACGATGCCATGACCGAGGAAGGTCAAATGCCCAGGCGTATGGCCAGGGGTTCGGATGGCCTCGAAGGTCAAATCGCCGACATGGAGGGCCGTGGCCACATGGGGCGGAGCATCCAATGCGAGGGTGTGCGGGCCGTCCCAACCGCGCTCGGTTTCCGCTTGATGAACGACGACCTCGAAACCTTCGCCTCCGCGCTCCATCGCCTCCTCGACGCCTTTGGTGTGGTCCCAATGGCTGTGCGTCAACCACGCACCCACCATCGTCACACCACGCGCGGCTGCGACCTCGAACCAGTATGCTGCGTCGAAAGGATCGACGATGACCGCTTGCTTGGTGGCGGTGCACACGATGAGGTGGTTCAGGTTGTCCCAACCGCCCAATTGTGCTTGGAGCACCTCGCATCCCGGAGAGGTGTGCACCACGCTGGCTTCCGGCTCGGGCATGGTCCTCTGAGGAACCGCTGCCCTTTCAAGGGGGAGCAGTGTTCACCGTACATGGACCAGCGAAGGCGCGGGGTGCTTGCCCTCGTCCTGCTGGCGCTGCTCGTGGCCATGCCCTTTGGGGCCATGGCCTCCGCCGAAGCAGGAGAAGGCCTCCGCGTCGAGCTCGACGTGACGCCACTGGATCGCCCATGGTTGACCGATGGCAACGTGCTCACCCTGTCCGCCGGGCTGGTCAATCCAACCGCGGAAACGGTGGAAACCCACACCGACCCTTCCTGCGGTCTGGTGCTTTCGGTGGTTGATCACGACGGGTTGACCGTGGTGGATGGCATGCAGGCATGCCGCGGACAGGAACGAGGGCTGAACCTCGCGCCCGGAGCTGAGGCGCTGCGCGAGTCCTTCACCGTCGACGCTGCCGAATTGGGCCTTTCCACCGGCACCTACGACGTGCGCGTAACCCACCCTGCTTCAGGAGCATCGGTGACCACCTCGATCGAGGTTCAGCGCTCCGTTGCGTGGCCTGAAGCCCTTCTTTTGGAAGGCTTCAGCGTCCTGCGAACCGAGGTCGCCGAAGAGGGCGAAGTGCTTCTGCTGCGCTGGCGAAACGCAGGTCCCACGCCGTTGGAGTGGCCGACGGAAGCGTGCACTTTGCACCTCGTGAACGCCGCTTGGGCCCCCTTTGCATCCTGTCACGATGAAGCCGAAGCCTTGGCGCCATGGGAGGTTCGTTTGGTGACGGCCATCGCCCTCGATTCAGGGGACCTTGACGAGGACGGCGTGTTCACCTTGTCGACGCCTTCTGGTGAGCGCGAAGTGCGCCACACGCCGGTCGTGTTCGAAACCGACGCCGATGCCCTCAGCCTCTCCCTCCGACTTCCTGGCAGCGATGCCGCGTACAGGACCGGGCAAATCGTTCAGCCGACCATGCGCCTCAGCAACCTCGGCTCCGACGACCTGATCATCGACACGACGACCTCGTGCCGTGCCGATTGGTGGGCGGCTGACGCGACGGGCCGTATCGTGTACGACAGCCGTTGGAACGCACCCTGCATCGACGTGGGGGACCGCCGCTCCATCGACGCCGGCGAGCACATCGACTATTCCGGTCTTGGTTGGGGCCTCATCGACGCAGAAGGGTGCACGGTGCCCAGCGGCAACTACGCCGTCGTGGCTCGTGCCGACGACCTTGCGCTGAGCGCCACGACCACCGTCGTGGTTGAACACGAAGAAGCCGAGGGGTGCCCCTCGGATGACGGCCTCTCCATCGAGGCGTGGCTCGAAGAGGACGAGGACGCCCTTCCATCGTTGCACATCGACGTGCATCCGAAGGAGGGCGCGACCGACCTTGTGCTGCAAGGCGTGTGTTCCGGCCGCATGATCCTCTACGACGACGCTGGAGCAGTGCTCGTTGATCAGATGGTCGGGTGTGAGGGGCGTCATGGCCGCCAATACCACCTTCCTTCCACGGATGCTGTGTTGCGTTTGGACATGGGCGGATTCATGCTGACCACGTCCGAAGGAACGCCATTGACCGCCGGAACCTATGCCATGGAATTCCAGCTGCAAGCCGCCCGCCCGGTCACCCACGCCGCGACCCTTACCGTTGGGGCACAGGATTCGGATCTTGAAGAGGAGACTGACGTCTTCGTACCCGTTGCTCCTTCCCGAACCGAGGAAGGTGCTTGGATTGGTCTGCAAGCCTCGGGGGAAGCCTGTTGGGTGCTCCAAACCGGCCCCTCGTCCTACCTCGCGCTGTCGGAGGGTCCAGAGGGATGGGCTCCACGCGCCGGTCTCCGGGGCATCTACACGGTGCAGACCGCTGAAGCGGCCCCCTCCTGCACCGGTGTTGAAGCGACGCCGATGACCGTGCTTGAGGTGCAGGAGGAACGCACCCCTGCCACGGCCTCTTCGGAAGATTCCACGGTGCAGAACGAGCCAGCCACGGTGGTGGAAGAAGCCGGCGAACTTCGCGGCATCGCCCCCACCGCAGTGGTCGCCACGGTGGTGTCCACCTCCATCCTTGGTTTGCTGGCCACGGCTTTCCTGACCAACGAAGCATGGCGGCTTCCTGCCTCGTCAGCAGGGCTGTGGTTGTTCGGTTTCATCGGGCGAACCAAGGAAACCAGCGACGGGCGGTTCCAACGCGGGCGCATCATGGGATACCTTCAGGCCAATCCAGGGTGCCACTTCCGTGCTCTGATGAGCGCCTTGGACCTGTCCAACGGGCAAACCACCCACCACCTCCGTGTGCTTGAGCGCGAAGAGCAAATCTGGCGCCGGAAGGACGGGCGATTGATTCGTTTCTACCCCCTGACGCGCGACCTGCACCCAGGCATCGCCGAGGATCACCTCCCGGTGCCTCCGCTGTCCATGGACCCCAACTCCTTGCAAGGGCGCATCCTTACGATGCTCGACGATGATGGCTTGATGGGCGATTTCCCGACGCAGGCTGAACTGGCTCGACGGCTTGAGCGCAGCCAACAACTGATTTCGCACCACCTGCGCACGCTGGAACGCTACGGGTTGGTGGAGAAGCAAAAGATGGGCGTTCGCTCCCGGTATGTGCTCACGCGTGAGGCCATCTATCTGCTTGAGCGGACCGACATGGAACGGCGTTCCTAGGCGGTTGGTTTCAAGTCCATAGCGCGGCTCGGACGGCCCGAGGACGACCCATGAGCGACGAACCGGTTCGCGTCGACGAAGTGGCGTGGCAACGCCGCTGGGACGAGGAAGGCGTGTTCGTCGCCCCCAACGAAGGGGACCGACCGACCTTCTACTGCCTCGAGATGTACCCCTACCCCTCGGGCAAGATGCACATGGGGCACGTTCGGAACTACTCCATCGGTGATGCCGTGGCCCGGTACAAGCGGATGCGCGGCTTCGATGTGCTGTATCCCATGGGCTTCGATTCCTTCGGGATGCCGGCCGAGAACGCGGCGATAGCCGAAGGCGGCCATCCGCACGACATCACCGAGCGAAACATGGCCAGCATCACCGCCCAGATCAAGCGAATGGGATTCTCCTACGATTGGGACCGTCTGGTGAAGAGCCACGACCCACAGTACTACCGTTGGAACCAGTGGTTCTTCCTGAAATTCCTCGAACAAGGTTTGGCCTACCGTGAACAAGCACCGGTCAACTGGTGCGAACCCTGCACGACCGTGTTGGCCAACGAGCAGGTCAAGGCGGGCCGATGTTGGCGATGCAACGGGCCGGTGATCCAGAAGGACATGAGTCAGTGGTTCCTCGACCTGCCCAAGTACGCCCAAGAACTGGTTGACGGCCTGGACGGCATCGATTTCCCCGAGCACGTGGCCTTGCTGCAGAAGGACTGGCTTGGGCGCTCGGAAGGCGCGGAAATTGCCTTCCAACTCGAGGATGACCTCGGTGAAGTCCGTGTGTTCACCACACGCCCAGACACCTTGTTTGGCGTCACCTTCCTGACGATGGCTCCCGAGCATCCGATGGCGGCTGAATTGATGGCGGGGCGGCCAGAAGAAGCCGCTTGGCGTGAACTTCGTGATGAAGTGGCCCTGCTCTCTGAATTCGACCGCATCAAGCAGATGAAGAAGAAGAAAGGCATCTTTTCCGGCCTTCACGTGATTCATCCTCTGACGGGTGAACGCATCCCGATGTGGTTCGGCAATTTCGTCATCGCTTCCTACGGGACGGGTGCCGTGATGGCCGTTCCTGGGCACGATCAGCGGGATTTCGAATTCGCCACCACCTGTGGGCTTCCGGTCCGCCGCGTCATCGCCGATCCAAAGGGCAACGACGGGCCGATGAAGAAGGCCTTCGAGGACCTCGGACCGATGATCAATTCGCCTCAGCCTGGCTTTGACGGCCTCGAGGGCGATGCGGCCAAGCACGCGGTGATCACCGCATTGGAGAACGCTGAGGCAGGGAACCGAACGCTCAACTGGAAGATTCGACCCTGGTTGGTGTCCCGTCAGCGGTATTGGGGCACACCGATCCCCATCATCCACTGCCCGTCCTGCGGCGTTGTGCCCGTTCCCGAAGAGGACCTCCCGGTCGTGCTGCCCCGTGACGTCGCCTTTACGGGCACGGGGAACCCACTGCTGACCTCGCCCTCCTTCCTTGAGGTGGACTGCCCAACCTGTGGAGAGCCCTCACGTCGTGAGACCGACACGATGGACACCTTCGTGGATTCCTCGTGGTACTTCCTCCGCTACACCGACGCGAAGAACGAGGGCATGTGTTTCGATGCTGACGTGGCCAACCGTTGGATGAACGTCGATTTTTACTGCGGTGGCATCGAACACGCGCAGATGCACCTGATCTATGCGCGCTTCTGGACGAAGGCCCTCCGAGACCTCGGCTTGCACGACATGGACGAACCCTTCCAGAGCCTGCTTTGCCAAGGCATGGTCAACAAGGCTGCGCCGTGGTGTGACTCGTGCGCGGTGACCCTTCCAGTATCGGCCGCGGGCGCTCCCTGCCCACAATGCGGTGATGCGTTGGGCGAGCGTAGCGCGAAAATGAGCAAGTCGTTGGGCAACACGGTTTCCCCTGAAGCCATGATCGAGCAATACGGTGCGGACACGGTTCGTCTGTTCATCCTCTTTGCCGCCAATCCGACGGCCGGCATGGATTGGTCCGACGCGGCCGTCGAAGCCAATCACCGCGTCGTTCAGCATCTGCTCACCATGCCCGAACTGTTGCTGTCGTGGGACGGCGAAGCCCACGTCATGGACGCCTGGATGGAAGCGCGCTTGGACCAGCGCACCCTTGAGTGGGCCGAAGCGATGGAAAGTTACGACCTCCGCAAGGCGGTCGAAATCAGTCACTTTGAGCTGGTCAAGGACCTGAATTGGTACCTCCGCCGTGCGCCGGGAAGCGCTGAACTTGGGCGGAAGGTGTTGGAGCGCTGGGCCCACCTGTTGGCGGTGTCCACGCCGCACATGGCTGAAGCATGGTGGGCGTCCGCGGGCCACGATGACCTGTTGGCCTCGCGCGTGCTGGACATGCCGGCACCGCTCTCCCAGGCCGCTCAACTGCGCTTGGACCAGGAAGCCCACCTTAGGGACATGCTCGACCAAGCCCGCCGCGTGAAGACCGTGGCGGAACGCCATCTGGACGGCCCGGCCCGTACCGCGACCTTCGTCATCAGCGCGCCTTGGCGCCGTTCCCTCGCTGAAGCGGCCCTCGAACACCTCGCTGCGGATCAACCCATCAAGGCCTTTGCAGGCCGCGTTGCCTCCTTCGGGCTCGTGGACGACGCAAGGACGGGCGAACTCATGGGATTCTGGGGCAAGCGCATGCTGCCTCAGGTGTTCAAGTGGGACGATGAGATCCGACGCATCTTGCTCAGCGGGCTTGACGAGGCGGCCAACCTCGCCGCCAATGCCGCCTTCATCGCCGAGACCCTCGAACTGGAGCACGTCGAGGTGGTCATGGCCGAAAGTCCAGAGGACACGACCGAGCGTGGGGGCGCCGCGATGCCGTTCGCGCCTTCCGTGGTCTTCGCGTGATCACTCCTCTTCGCGCACCGTCGCGTGCTGCTTCGGTTCCGCCGCGTGAGGTGTTTGGTCGCGCCCGTTGTAGAAGGTCCATCCCGCTGCAGCGAAGACCACCACGGCGAGCACGAGAAGGACCGTTGCTGGCCAACCGATGCCGCCCTCCGTGCCGCCGCTGAGTTGGCCGGGCAAGGCACAACCGTTGAGGTCAACCCGCAGGCCAGGCGCGGTGCCTCCGCAGCGGTCGAGGAAGTTGGACACACCGTCGTCGTCGTCATCGGCTTGCAAGGCGCTGCATCCACGGCCGTCCACCACCACGCCCAGCGGCGTGCGGGCACAGACGTCCATGCCATCGTTCACGCCGTCTTGGTCGTCGTCGTCGTCTTCCTCCGCGTCAGAACAGCCGTCGCCATCAGCGTCCAAGGCGAGGCTCAACCGACCCACGATGCCGCGTGGGCATCCATCGGCAGGGTCGACGCGACCGTCGTCGTCGTCGTCCGTGTCCTCTTCATCGGCGCATCCGTCACCGTCGTGGTCCGCTTCGCTAGGGTACCCAACCATGCCCAAAGGACAACGGTCGTAGGCGTCGAGCACACCGTCTTGGTCGTCGTCTTGGTCGTCACTTTCGTCCTTGCAACCGTCCCGATCGTGGTCGTTGGAGGGCGTGGACGTCCAGGCGTTGAAATCCAGCGGGCATCCGTCATCGGCTTCGAACACGCCGTCGTTGTCGGCGTCCTCGTCGCAGGCGTTGCCGATACCGTCGCCGTCAAGGTCAGCCTGACCGGGGTCGTACACGTTGGGGCACACGTCCGCTTGGTCGACCCATTCATCGCCATCGGTGTCGATGTCGGAACATCCGTCGCCCTCTTGGTCCTCCTCGGGGGTGGAGACCCAGCCGACCGGGCCCTTTGGGCAGGCGTCGTTGTGATCGAACACGCCGTCCTCATCGTCGTCAAAGTCCTCGTCGCTGTCCCGGCACCCGTCCTCATCGTGGTCTGACGAGCGTGTGCTCCACCAGCCGACGGCTCCTGTGGGGCAATCGTCGAGGTCGTCCGCAACGCCGTCACCGTCGTCGTCCATGTCGCAGACGTCGCCCACGCCGTCCCCGTCAAGGTCGAGTTGGGCAGGATCTGCATCGCGTGGGCACACGTCAATGGCATCGAGGATACCGTCGTCGTCAAGGTCGGCCGCATAGGCCCAGAGGAGCACGTCCCGACCGCCTTCCACGCGGTGTTCTTGTCCCTCGATGTTCAGGTCCTCGTCGAAACTTGCGGCCATCACCCATCGCCCGTTGGCATCGAAGCTCAGGGCCGCCAAGCGCTCATCGCCCGTTCCGGCAAGGCTTCGCGCCCACCGTGTGTTCTCGGTTGAGCCAAGGTGCGCCAACCAGCTGTCGTACGCGTCACCTGCATCGCTTCCGTCCATGTCCTCAAGCACGGAAGCACCCAAGGTCATGCCCGCGCTGCTCATGCCCGCAACCAAGCGTGTGCCGCTGGCGTCCACGTGCACGTCGACGGGCACGTCCGTGCCTGGCCCTCCAAAGACCTCCACGTTGGACCATTCAGCGCCACCGGAAACGTAGGCCGTCCACACGTCGATGCCTTGAGTTGAGGAGGCGGTGGTGCTGGAAAACGCCGCCTCTCCGTTGATGGCCCCGGCCACGACGACACCATCGGCGTCTCCTGTGGTGCACCGGATCGCTTGCACGTCGCCGCTGCTGTTGGTGCTGGTCGCCCACGCAAAGGAATCGCCTTCACCAAGCCGAAGCACGGCGGCGTCGGTACCGCCGGCGCTGACCAACACGTGTTCACCGGCGATGAGCTGCTCACCGTAGGTGAGCGCCAGGTGCATCTGGCCTTGGCGGTTGACGCACAAGGACGCCACTTCGTCGATGATTTGGGTGGTCTGGACGCTGAGGCTACGCACCGTGGTTCCGCTTTGATCGAATTCCACAATCAGCACGGCTTCGCGGTCTTGACCTGCAATGGGGTCGTCCAGCCCGTCCACTTCAACAGAGCCTTGGTGGTGGACGGCGACGTAGACCGAAGCGCCTTGGAGGGCCAGGTCGAGGACCTGCATGGGTTGTTCCGAATTCAGTTGTCGGGCCCACTGCCAAACGCCCGCTTCGGTGATGCGAGCGAGGAAGACCAGACCGTGGTCGCCGGACGAGGCTTTCGAAAGGGTCAGGGAGGAGCCGAAGGTGGCGTTGCACACCAATCCGGCGGTTCCAGCACAGGCACGGCCTGCGACCAAGAGGTCCCCGTTGGCCAGCACGCCGATGCGGTCGATGACGTCCGTCCCGTTCGCGGACGTGACCGTGCTGCC
>MDSZ01231889.1_pt1 | contig 10358 bp, 10 predicted proteins | sample 811201 | NCBI WGS metagenome assembly MDSZ01 (sample SAMN05326647, study PRJNA326480) | marine metagenome | isolation source: seawater | place: Indian Ocean: North | collected 2010 | reverse complement strand
ATAAACTTAAAATCTTTATTTCCAATGTTATTAGTTTCTTTTACAAGTTGTTCAGAAATATTTTTTTCAAATTTTGGTCCATTTTCTTTACTTACTATATCGGAAAAGTTTGAAAGTTTACCTTCAGGATTTTCTGGAATATTCTTTTGATTATTTTTATTTTTTATTCTTGTATTTACTAGAGGATTTAAAGGATTTAATAAAATATTACCACTTTGAGATTGATTGGTATCCTCGTCAACTTCTTCAATTATTTTATTTTCTTTTTCACCTGGAATTATCTCTTTTGTATCACGAAGCACCCCCAAAGCAATTAACGGTGGGACATCTTCTTTATCAAAAGTATTATTTAATGAATATCCTATTTCATTAATATATTCATTTTCTTCAGTGTTTGCTTCTTTAATAGATAGTTCTTCAGTTTTTCCTTTATATTTATTAGAGGTGTTCGAAGGATTTATATTATTATTTAGCTCTTTATTATTATGCTGGTTTTGTTTTGTTTCATCGATGCTATTTTTGGTATTTGTTTCAATATGAATTTTTTCATTTGTATCTTGAGAACTAGTCTCATTATTTATTCCTTGAGTAGAAAAAATTTCGCTAAACAATTCTGTATTAAGTTTGTCTTCAGAATCTTTGCTTAGGCTCAAAGAAACGTTTTGTTTTTCTGGTATTGATTTTGAATCAACGGCAACCATTTATTACCTCTTATTGTACAATAATTTTGGTTTTGCAATATTGATGCCATCATCCAAATTAATTAACTTTTACTTTATTTATACTTTGAATTTCAGCCTCTAATTTATTTTCATTTTCTATACTGATAGATCTTTTTATTTGTTTAGATTTCTCTTTAGATCTATTTTTTCTAATTTCGTGTTCTATAAATTTTTGTTCTAAAACAATTATTTCATGATTTATCTTTTTAAGTCTTAAGTCAGCTAGTGATATTTGTTCAAAAATTTTTTCCTGTATATTAGAAGCAGACTTTAACTCCCATGCAGAAGTTGATTGATTTGAATTATCTTCGTTTTTCAATTCATTTAATTGTATTAAAATTTGCTCTATTTTATTTTTTTCTTCTTTAAGAGGGTGCATTTTCAGAAGATATTTGTTGGATGCAATTTTTTCTTTTAAAGCTAAAAGATCAAATATATTTTTCTTCCTCATATTAATTACCAAACATATTTAGAAGCTGTGCTGATGATGAATTAAAATCTTCTCTCTTGTTTTCTTTTTGTTTTATAAATTCTGTAATTTTAGGCCATATTGCAATTGCTTGGTCTAATATTGGGTCTTGACCTTGGGTGTAACCACCCATCATAAGTAAGTCTTTATTCTCTGAGTAAGTTGTAACTAATTCTCTAAACTTTATACTTGCTTCTACATGTTTTTCATTAACAATTTCATTCATAACTCTGCTAACTGAAGATGAAACATCAACTGCTGGATAAATACCAAGCTGGGCTTGATCTCTCGAGAGCATAATATGTCCATCCAAAATGGCTCTTGCTGTATCAACAACTGGATCATTTTGGTCGTCACCATCTGCAAGAATTGTATAAAAAGAGGTTATAGTTCCTTTTCCGGCTGCTCCTGACCCTGTTCTTTCTATTAATGACGGTATCAATGATATTACTGAAGGTGGATAACCTTTTGAAGTTGGTTGTTCTCCTAAAGCTAATCCAATTTCTCGTCTGGCGTGAGCTACACGCGTTAATGAATCCATTATAAGCAAAACATTTTTACCTTTATCTCGGAAATATTCAGCAATTGCTGTGGCTCTATTTGCTGCTCTAATTCTTAATAAAGGTGATTTGTCTGCTGGTTCTACAACCATTACAGTTCTTTTTTTTGTATCTTCATTAAGATTTGAACTAACAAAATTTCCTACTTCTCTACCTCTCTCACCAATTAACCCAACTACAACTATGTCAGCAGTTGTAAATCTTGTAATCATTCCCAGCAACACTGACTTACCAACCCCAGAGCCTGCAATAATACCAAGCCTCTGTCCTTTACCAACAGTAAGTAATGAATTTATAATTCTAACTCCAACATCTAATGGGCTGTTTACAGGTAATCTGTTGAGGGGATTAATGCTTTCTCCCGCTAATGGCCAACTTTCATTAACTCCATGAATCATATTTCCATCAAGTGGTTGTCCTAAGGCGTCTACAACTCTTCCAAGTATACCTGGTCCAACGGGTATAGAATATCCATCATCAAATGCAACAACTTCCGAGCCAACCAGAACTCTAGAATTTGGTTGGTGCATAGACGCTAAATTATTGCCATTTGAAAATCCAATAATCTCAGCTATGGCCGAATTTCCATCATCTGTTAAAACTTTACAAAGTGTTCCAATTGTTGCTGGAAAACCACTGCATTCAATAGTATTTCCGTCATATCTACTAACTTTCCCAGAAAATATTTTTTTTCTTTCCCCTTTAACCATTGAAACTTTTTTAATGGTGTTGTTTATAAATCTATTCATTTTCTTTATTTGTGTTCTGATTAATTATATTTTCTGTTTCAGCAGTTTCACTCTTATCTGTATGCTGGTCTTCGGTAATATTTTCTGTGGCTGTCTCAGTGGTAGATGTTTCAACTTTAGTTATTTCTTGATCGTCAGTAGGCTGTTCAGGAATATTTTCTGTTTCAGCAGTTTCACTCTTATCTGTATGCTGGTCTTCGGTGAGACTTTTGCTCAAAGTATCAGTATTAAGTTTTTGCTGATCTGATAAAATATCTGAAGCATGATAGGAGAAGAAATCGTCAACTTTAATTCCATCTGCATTAAGCTTCATATTGCCTCTTAATAAGTCTTTATTTTGCTTAATATTTATAGCAGATAAAAATTCGTCCTTTTCTATAAATTCTTTTATAATCTCATAATCTTCACAATTCATATCTAATGATATTTTCTTTATATTTTCGTTAATTAATTTTGATAATTCATTTATTCTTGATACAAATTTCTCTGGTAATGAATCAATCATGAAACCAGCACTTTCTTGAGCGATAGTTAAAACAGATTTCTGTATCATATCATTAAGAATATCCAAATTTGATTGGTCAGAATTATCAATTGTTTCAGCTGCTATTCTGAAAATTGAAATGGCTGCATCCAAACCTTCTTGAGATTGAGCTCTGGCTTCAGATATTCCCTGTAATTTGCCTTCCTCTAATCCTGTTTCTTTCCCTTTTAAAAAAGCATCATTCTCTGCTTTTTTAATTCTTTCTTCAATTAATGCTTCATTTTCTTCGATTAATTGCCTTTTATCGTCTTCATCAAAATTATTTTGGTTTATTGTTTCATTGTTTGTCTCAAGAGCTCTTTCATTATCAATGGAAATATTTTCATGATCCTTTTGTTCCTGCTCGCTATCTTTTTCGATGACTTCATCTAAATTTTCATCTTTTGCGGCATTGAGAGCTATATCCAGCAATGATCTTTTTTTAAAAGCCTTATCATTTGAATTATTTGAATTATCAGCATTAAAGGGAGCTTGCTTGACAGTATTTAAAATCCTAGCAATTTCAGCTTTTCTGAGAACTTGAGGTTCACCTGTATAAAAATCATTGTTTTTTTTGGAATTTTCCATGTGATTGATTATAATTTTATATAAACTGTTTTATACAAAATCATCCCCACCTCTACCTGCTAAAACAATTGTTCCTTCATCTGAAAGTCGTCTTGCTACATTAATTATTTGCTTCTGTGCCTCTTGTACTTCTGTTAATCTTACAGGACCCATCGCACCCATTTCATCTTGGATATTTGCAGCAGCTCTAGTTGACATACATGAGAATATTTTTTCTCTAAGAGGTTCGTCTGCACCCTTTAAAGCGAGTACTAATAATTCAGTTTCAACACTTCTGAGTAGAGTTTGCAGTGATTTATCATCTGCCATAATTAAATTATCAAAAACAAACATATTTTCTTGGATTAATTGCATCAGTTGTTTGTCCTCTCTGCTGAGAGATTTCATAATTCTTGATTCCATCTGTTGCTTTGTGAAGTTCATTATTTTAGCAGCAGCTCCAACTCCACCTACTTGAGAAGCTCTAAGTGATGTATTATCTTTAAATTTCTTTTGCATAACTCGTTCCAATTCAGCTAATGCGTCAGGTTGTACTGTTTGTAAAGTTGCAATTCTTTTTATAATATCTGGTTGTAAATTATGTGGCAGAAGACCTAAAACATCTGCTGCAAGTCCAAATTCTAAATAAGAAATAACTAAAGAAATTATCTGTGGATGCTCATCAGATATCAACTCAGCAATTGATCTCGCATCCATCCAATCGAGTATTTCTATTGGTCTATCACTGCTAACAGGGGTAATCCGGCTCAATACAGATTGTGCTTTGTCGTCACCTAGAGCTTTAGTAAGAACATTTTTGATATAGTTTCCAGCTCCAAGTCCTAGGCTTGTTTGAGCTTTTATTATGGATAAAAATTCATCTAGAACTCTATTAACTGTAACTTGGTCTAGACCTTGAACTGAATACATCGCAGAACCCAAATGTTGAACTTCTTTTGGTCCTAAATTTCGAAGAATTTCTGAAGCTTCTTCCTCCCCAAGTAACATCATCAAAATAGCACATTTTTGTGTACCTGTTAATTTTGAGTATTCGTCTTGTTGTTCTTCGTTATTTTCAGCTACTTCAGCCATTTGTTTACTCCAATATTAAATAATTTTAATTCAAAATATTTGATTTTAAAAATTAAATTTAAACCTCAATATCTTTTTTCATCATAGTTTTGAATACATTTGATACACGCCCAGCTTCATCACTAACAATCATTCTGATAACTGCAACTTTATCATCATAGGTATTAGCAGTATCAAGCATTTCAGCAGAAATAGTTTGCTTTTTAGGCTTAAGTTTTGCTTTTATGTCTTCTAGAGTTTCACCTTCTTGTACGGTAACTTTATCAAGATCCACCTCATCATCATCTGTGCCACTTAGTGGCTCACCTGGTCTTCCAGCGTCTATTGGTACGATAATTCTATTAACAAGAGGTCTTAGTACACCAAATGTAACTATGCCGAGCAAAACAACCATAATACTTTGTGTCAAAGCTTTTTGAATCCAATCTTTTTCATACCATGGAAGATTTATTCCTTCGAGTGTAGCTACAAAGGGGCTGCTAGATACTGTTAAACTATCGCCCCTATCTTCATCATAACCTATAACATCTTTTACAAGAGAAGTTATTCTTTCTTTAGTAGCATCAGAAATAGATGAAACTTCAACACCATCTTCATTTATTGTAAATGTTTCGCGAACCAAAACTGCTGCTTGAATTTTTGTAATTCCACCTGAAGGATTTTTCTTTGTAAGCACTTTTCTGCTTATTTCATAATTTCTTACATTGCTTGAAGATGAGCTTAAAACATTTTCACCAGCAGTAGCCGCTTCAGGGGAATTTTTTAATTGTGCAGCCATTGGTGGAGTATTAGAAAGGGCGCCTGGTATTCCCTTTGCTTTTCCATCCGAAGTAGTATCTAGTGTATTTTGTTCACTTCTTAAGACACTTTGCTCAGGATCTACAATTTCCTCAGTTTCTTCAGACAAAGTGAAATCTAATTCTAGATTAATTTGTGCTGATACATTACCTGCTCCGACGATAGGAGTAACTATAGACATTACTCTGCTTCGGTAAATATTTTCTAATCTCACACGATGTTGCAATTGTGCATTTGATAAAATTGAATCTGGGTCATCAATCGGATTTGATAAGAGTTTGCCAAATTGATCAACTATAGTAACGTTTGCTTCATTTAATCCTGGAACTGATGAAGATACAAGATGTGTTATTGCCTTAACTTGAGTTGCATCAAGTGTTCTTCCTTCCAATAATTGAACAAAGACTGAAGCAGTTACAGGAGCAGTATCACGAACAAAAACAGATTTTTCTGGTATTGCTAAATGAACCCTTGCTGAAGTTACATAATCGATTTCAGATATTGATCTTGCTAATTCAATTTCCTGGCTTTGTTTTAATCTCATGCTCTCAACTGATCTGCTGGTCCCCATCTGAATTTCACCTAATGTGTCATAACCTCCAGGAACACTTGATGGCAATCCTTGTGCTGCTAACTTCATTTTTGACTCATGATAATCAGGAACAGGAACCATCACATCTCCTGTTGTAGGATCTATAGTTGCATCTACACCAGAGTTTATTAGAGCATCAAGAACTTTTGATTTTTCAGACTCAGGTAAGGATGCGTACAAGGTTGTCCTGCTTGGCTGTTGTAAAATTAAGTATGCAATTAAGCCAACAAAAATAACTGCTATAGCAGCTACTGCTGGCATTGCTCTTTTTACTGCTGGTTGATTTGCCATTCTTCTTAATTCTGAAATAGCACCTCCAGTTCTCGTCATGATTCCTGTCCTAGAGGAGCCTGTTGTTATTTCATTTTGAATTTCATTTGCAGTTGTTTCAGCCATTTTTTAATTTATCCTTTTTGTAAAAATTTTATACAGGCATATTCATTATGTCTTTATATGCATTCAGCATTTTATTCCTAACATTTAATGTCATTTGGAATGCTAATGAAGAAATATTCTGACTAACCATCACTTTAGTTAGGTCATGTTCTTTACCTAACTCATAATTTTGAGCAAGAATTTTAGAGTTTTCTTGAGCATGTGCAACACTATCAAGAGCATCTTTTATTTGGTTACCAAAGTTTTCTGTTTTTTTGGGTTCTAAAGTATTATTTTTAGAATTGTCTAATAAAGTAGCTCTAATATCTGATAATTGACTAGATTTTATTCCTATATTTGTCATAATTTACTCCTACGCAGTAGCGACTATATTTCCAGATTGAATTCTATCTGCTAAACTTTTCTCTGTACTTTGTAATGAACTATCGATCATTATATCGTTTTCAGTTATTGTATTTTCATTGCAAATAACCATTGCTCTTTGCAATACGTTTTCCAGTTCTCTGACATTGCCTGGCCAAGTATGATTTTTTAATACACTTAGCGCCTTTGATGTAAGAAGAGGGAATGAATTTTCAGTATTTGTGTGCTTTTTTAGTAAAGCAGCACTAATAGGTAAGATATCTTCTGGTCTTTCCTTCAAAGCTAAAGTTCTTAATGGAAAAACATTTAATCTATAGAATAAATCTTCCCTAAATGTACCTTTTTTTATTTCGGCAACCATGTCTCTATTTGTGGTTGCAACAACTCGAACGTCTACTTGGACATCCTTTGAGCCTCCAATGGGAGTTACTTTTCTTTCCTGAAGTACTCTAAGTAATTTAGACTGAAGAGATAATGGCATTTCAGAAATTTCATCTAATAATAGTGTTCCACCATCAGCCGCCCTAAAAATTCCTTTATTTGCTTGTGAAGCACCTGTGAAAGAGCCTTTTTCATGACCAAATAATATTGCTTCAAGCATATTTTCTGGAATTGCAGCGCAATTTACAGCTACAAACGGGAACTCTGATCTTGGACTATTGTTATGTATATAGTTTGATATAACTTCCTTTCCAGTGCCTGTTGGTCCATTAATAAAAACAGTAACATTTGTCGCAGCAACTTTTTTTGCTAAAGCAAGAAGTTCTCGGCTTTTTATATCATTTGCCATTACAAGTTCCTTTGTGGCAAGCATCTGTGCAGCTACTTCAAGTATCCATTCATGTGATCCTTCATCATCGGGGATACTTATTTTTATAAGTTTTCCACCAAAGTTAACTTCTGTTTTATAAGATTTAGACTTTTCCTCTATGATCATGATTTGATCAGCTTTCGTATTTTTTGAAAACTCTATTACTGCTTGTTGACCGCCCATTTGACTTTCTTTTGCAGCACTCAAAACTAAGCTATTTATTTGCACAGAGTTATATAGAGGTAACTCCACTGCGTTCATTTCTTTAATATTAAGCAATTTAGTAAGTTTATGTGCAAGATCAAAATTTTCTTTTATGATACCTACATTCTTCATTCTAAAGGCCTCCCCGCCCAATTTTGTTATTATTCACAAATTTACACTTGAAAATAAACTTTCCGGAATAAAGGCAAATGCTATTCCAAAAAAAAAATTGATGTAAAAAAAATATATAAACTACTGATAATATTTATTTTTTTATTTTTTATTTGCATACACAGTCAATATTCTGACATTATGTAAATGATTTTTACTTGTTGACAAATTTATGACAAAAGAAATTCAAAAAAAAGGTAATGTACCGATTGCCATTACAAAGCTTATATCTGGAATATCTGCTCCAGCCAATGAATTAAGGCGGTTAATGGCTGTTGTAGCACCTACCGGAAGTTCTGCGCTTATATTAGGACCCACAGGATCTGGAAAAGAATTAGTTGCAAAAGGTATACATGAAGCCTCTGGTAGAAAAGGACCATTAATATCAGTAAATTGTGCCGCTATTCCGACTGAATTATTAGAAAGTGAATTATTTGGTCATGAGAAAGGGGCATTTACTGGAGCTGACAAAGTTAGAGCTGGAAGATTTGAACAATCGAGTGGTGGAACATTATTCTTAGATGAAATTGGTGATATGCCACTTTCTTTGCAAAGTAAATTACTTCGTGCATTGGAAAATAGGACTATTCAAAGGGTGGGTGGCGATAAAGAAATAAAAATAGATCTTCGTTTAATTTGCGCCACACATCAGAATATTGAAAAATACATTGATGAGGGTAAATTTAGAGCTGATTTGTACTTTAGGATTAATGTGTTTCCAATTATTGTGCCAAGTCTTGTTGAAAGAATTGTTGATTTGCCGGTCATAGTAGAGTTTATGTTAAATGAGTTAAAAATTAATGGTGAAAACATACCTAAATTTGATCAAAGTGCATTTCAAGAACTTGGTCGATATAATTGGCCAGGAAACATCCGAGAGCTTAGAAATGTTGTTGAGAGAGCAGCTGTACTCTTTTCAGACCAGGAAATAAATGGTAAAAATGTACAAGAAAATCTGCTTAGACTTAAAGTTCCAGATCCACAAATTGAAAAAGATGAAATATGGGAGGCAACCTCACAATTATCTTTTGATGACAATAATGAAGAAGAAAGTGCTTCCAATCCACCATTGCCGCATCCAAGTCATTACATGGATTGGTTTTTATATTATGATAATATTGATATTAGAAGACACTTAATTGAAGTTGAAGAAGTATTAATCAAAGCTGCCATTGACAAAAACAACGGTCATATTACCAAAGCATCCGAATGTTTAAGACTAAATAGAACTACGCTTATAGAAAAAATGAAAAAGTTATCTATAAACTGATGTTTTAGGCAACATTGTAGTTTACTTTAGCCTTATTTGATTTATTTGTGTCAGAAGTTAATTTATTCTGTCGTGCAATAATTTGGTCTTTGAGACCATCAATTTCATCCCTTGCGTCAGAAATTAAGTTATATAAGCTTTCCTTGTCCTCTTCTGAACATGACTCTGTCATTTCTACCACTGCTTTGCAAAGTTCTTCATTATAAATTACAACTTCAGCATATTGCTCATCAGCAACCGCCTTGGAGATTTTTTCCATTAATTGATCAAGAATTTTATTATATTCATTTTTCATTTTTTTACCTCATCTGCTATCTGATTCCACGCATCTGCAATTTCCTTGATGATATGTATTGCATTTGTAACACCATCTAGTTTGCCATTTTTTAAATCTTTAATTAGTTGTTGCCTTGCATACTCATAAATCTTGAACAGATTATTTGAAATATCCCCGCCTTTTTCAAAATCTAAACTTGATTGTAATGAATATATAATTGTAAGAGATCTTGCAAAACTTGATGATCTTATTTCTGAAGATTTTTTATCATCAAAAGATTTTTCAAATAAACTCATTGATTTTATAAGCTCGTTAAACAAAGTTTGAACAATTTCATGAGGATTAGTGACTTCAGCTAAACCTATATTCTCGGCTTGTTTATAAGCTTGAGAAGCTGCATTGTATGGCATAATAATTTTACCTCGTGGTTAAACTTGATATTATTATTGATTTAAGCTAGAAGTAAAATTATGGATAACCACATCTATAATAATATTTCAAACTCAAATATTAGCAGAAATGTTAATATTAAGAGTAATTATTCTCAAACTAACACCCAGCTTTTAGGTTTAGGTGCAAATTTAATGCCAACTGAACGCCAAACCAAAATTGGTGTTTTTAACCCTAGTGCTGTTTCAAAAGCTAATCTGGATATGCAACGATATGATACCAAAAGACTCTTTAGTCCCAACAATGCACCTTCTACAATCACATCTGAAACATTTTTGATGGCAAAATCTTTATCTTCACCTATGTATACACATAATGCTGCTCAAACTAAATATTTGAATATT
>MDSZ01222396.1_pt1 | contig 10358 bp, 8 predicted proteins | sample 811201 | NCBI WGS metagenome assembly MDSZ01 (sample SAMN05326647, study PRJNA326480) | marine metagenome | isolation source: seawater | place: Indian Ocean: North | collected 2010 | reverse complement strand
CGTATTAAGGTAGATAGAAACAAACAAAAGAAATCCTACATGTGGCCTTATAATTGTTATCCCTATAAAGGATAATAGAAACCATAATTTTCTTGAGTTCATTTTTATCCCAGACCAAACCATCAAACCAACTGCAAGAAACATTAAAGAATCTTTTCCTATTGCTGAAGACCAAAAATGTAAAGAAGGAAAAAATACTATAATTTTCACTAAGAAGTTTGAAAATTTATTGCTATTGAAAGAAAGCAAGTAAAAAAGAGATTCAGCAAAAAATAATATGCCAATATAACCAAAAAGACTAAAAATAAAAAATGTATTAAAAAAACTAAAATTTAAATTCTGAGAGAAAAGAGAAGTGATAAAAAATATGAACTTACTACCAAAAAAAACAAATTTTTGGGGTGCTAAAGAACGTTCAAAAAAGTAATTAACATCAATTACACTACTTAAAGATTGGAGATAATATATATATGTAAAAAGTAAATGCCATAAAGGTATTAAGGTTTTTATATTATTAGGTATATATTTAAAAATATTTGAAAACTTTGCAATTAAGATAAATGTAATAAAAATAATTAGACTTATTAAAATATTGTACATTTATAAATTAATCTAATACTTCATTATATAAATCAACTACAGAATAAGCTATGTTTTCCCAATTTAACTGCTCTGCTTTAAAGTAAGAGTTTTTTCCCATTTCACCAAGATCATCTGATTTAAAAGCCTTTATCATTGCACTATCCAAAGTTTTTGGGAGGTTTGAATCATATGTTATTGTATTTAGCTCATCAGAGTATTCGTTATTTGAAATAAATAAAGGCAATACTAAAGGCTTGCCAGCTGATATAGCTAGTACAACACTACCTGAAGTAAATGCATCGATATAAGGTAAAACTATAATGTTTGCTTTAAAAATTAAATCATTTAATTCATCTTGCTCAAGAAACTTATTAAGGTAAGTTATATTGCTATTTTTTTCTGTAGAGTTAATTATATCCATATTTAATTGTTGACATTTACATAATCCTGCAATAGTTAATGTTGCATCAATATTAATTTGATTAAATGAATTGATTAAATTCAAAACTCCTTTATAAGGACGAATTAATCCAAAATATAAAAAATTAAATTTTTTATATTTATGATGTTTATGTTTAGTTAAATTAATGAGTGACAGATAATTTCCATGTGGAATGTATCTTATTTTATTTGTATTGGTTTTATAGGTTTTGCTAACAATATCTATAGCAAGTTTGGAATGAACCAATAACTTATCTGACATAAATGCCATAAATAATAAAAAAGTTCTTTCCAAATTATCATTTTTTTTCTCATGACTTGAAAGGTTATGAATTGTCCATATAATTTTTATTGATTTTAATTTACAAATTAACAAGCAGGATATGAAAATTATTAATCTAAAAATTGTTTTAATACTCCCTTTGGAGTTGGTTATTCCATGAAGCCAATGAAAGTGTATTATTTGAAAATTAAAAAATAGACAATACTTAAATAATTCAAGAAGTGACTTTTTAATTTTTAAAACATTACAACCCTTGTTCTCCAAATTCTTGGAGAGTAAATATTGATATTGATTATGTTCTACTATGTAGGGATAATGTAGTGAATTCATATCTTCATCTGATTCACAATATTTTCTATTTTCCTTGCAATATCATTTGGCTTGACATCCTTTGCAAAAGTAAAAATAAAACTTCTAGTATTATTAGATAACCATATTAATAAATCATCCGCATTTTGATTCATAAAACTTTCTAAACTGAAATAAGGATCATTAATTGCTAATAGATCTCGAATGTCTCTAAATATATGTTTATTTGTATCAAATTCAGCTCTTAAATGATTTCTCAAAAAATGAAGGCATTCATTTTCTGTCAATTCCCTGTAACTAATATTTTCTTTTGATTGAAGAATTCTATTTAGAAAAATCAAAGTTGATACTTTTCCTGTTTTTTTAATTCTCAAATCAAAATCTTTACATGATAATTTAAATTCAGAATTAGATCTATTAATAAAGGAAAAAAGATTTTTTTTTAATTTTATAGAAAAAAACTTCTTAATTTGTTCAGGTTCAATTTTTAAAGGTTTTGGGAAGGCATTTATTTCTTTATCTTGATTAAGAATTACAAAATCATCTCCATAAAATTGCCAATTAAAATTTTTCGCTAATGTTAACGCTGTTGATGTTTTTCCTATATTTTGAGGCCCAAACACTAATAAAGATTCTTTTTTAAATAATCCTGCAGCATGTAGAAGAATTGAGCCATCTTTATTTAAAAAATAGTAGATTAAAGGCTCTACAATTTGACTGACAAAAATTTCAGAAAAAATTTCAAATGGATTTCTAAAATCACCTTTTTTAATAAAATTAAATATGAATTTTAAATAACTAGAAATAGGTTGATTAATAATAGTATTTTTATTTATAAAAACATTTATAGTTTTTGATCCACTTTTAAAGCCTTTAATACTAAAGTTTATATTTTTAATATTGAAGAATCCAGTATCTCTTTTTCTAGAAATAAATACTAAATCGTTTTCTGCATCATAGAAAAGTCCTTTGCCTAATGAATAAATAGATTTACTAATAGGTAATAGATTTTCAAAATTATTTAAAACAATTTGATAATTAATTTTTTCTATATTTTTTTTCTCGTAAATATTATTTATATCTTTATATTCTTTATTTAAGTATCTCGATAAGGGCTTAAAAGTCTGCAAATCTACAAGTTTAAGACATGATGAAAGGTAATACTCTTGCATATAATTATTAATTAATTAAGATTATACATATATTTAAAAAATGAATCTAGATATTGCTATTGTTTTGCCTCACTTTGAGATAAATGGTGAAAAGCAAGATTTAAGATGGAAAAAAATTGAGAGAGAAATATGTATATGTAAATTATTAAATGATCATAATAATGTAAATGCAAAGTTCTTCTTACCCCAAAAAGGTAAACAATCTCCCCCACATTGGATAGAACTAGATCATAGTAAAATATATCTCTACAAAGTAAATAAAGATAATAAAAATCAATCAGACTTTGCAATTTCAAATGACCTTTTGAATGAATTAAAAATTTTCAACCCTAGGATAATTATTACAAAGCCTCTTGGTTATAGGTTTCATTTATGGTTAATCTCTAGTTTCAGAAAATCTGAGGTTATTTTAATTAGTGGAGGTCTCAGAAGAGATAATGGTATTTTAAAATATAGTCAATTATTTCTGGCAGAATCAAATAAACAGATTAATTTATTACTTAAAAATAATAATAAATCAAAAGTTTTGATGAAAAATGCAAATATTGAACTAGATATAAAAAAAAATATAAAAAATAAATATGATTTTATTTGTATTGGAAGATTAAACAAAAATAAAAATCTAGAAAGTATTCTAGAGCTTGGCAAATTATTTAAGGGAATAATAATTGGGAACGGACCGGAATATTTAAATTTGGAAAGAATAATTAAAAAAAATAAATTGAATATTTTAATGAAAGGTGAACTTGATAGGAAACAAACATTAACTCACCTTAGGGAATCTTCAATACTTTTACATCCATCTTTATCTGAAGGAGTACCGAGAGTATTTGCCGAAGCAAAAGTATTGGGAGTCCCTATTATTGCATTTGAAAATTCAAATCTAGCATCAAAAGATGAATTTCCAAACTTAAATGAATTAAAAAGGAATTCAAATATAACAAAAGAGTTTACGAAGATCTTAGGATTAATAAAAAAAGATAAATTCTCAAATAAAAATAAGGAGAATTCATTAAATTCATTTCAAATTTATCAAGAAGAATATTCTAAGAATCTAGATGATATAGTTAACTCAATTATAAAAGTGAAAAGATCTAGTTCTCTGAGATTAACTCTTAGATTTGTGGAAGTTTATTTGAGATACTCTATTAATAGAATAAAATCAATTTTGAAAGGAAAATAATATAATGGATTATAAAAGTAAAAAGAAAAGAAATATCTCAGTTGTCATTCCAGTTAAAGGGCGAGAAAAAAAGCTATTAAGAGCTATTAAATCTATTAGATATCAAGAAGATGTAATTATTGAGCTTTTAATTATTGATGATGGTTCAAAAGTACCAATCAAAGAAGTTTCTGAGGGAGGAGCTATAAATAAAGTAGAATTAATTCGAAATGAAAAAAGCATGAATGCTGCTTATTCAAGAAATATTGGTATAAAAAAAGCAACAAATTCTATAATAGGATTTTTAGATTCTGATGATGAATGGGAAAAAAACCATTTAAAATCGGCTATCAAATACATTGATAAATACAACTGTTTTTATATGGGAAGTTTTAGAAAAAATAAAATTCCAAAAAAATTCAAAAAAAAACTTCTTTCTATAAATCCTTATAATTTTCTCTTTGAAGGTTTAGGGGATTTCAGAACATCAACTTTTGTAATTAACAAAGATATAATTTCAGAGTTTTCATTTGATGAGAGTTTAAATAAACATCAGGATTGGGACCTAGCTCTCAGAATATGCTCTAAATATGCATATTTTGTAAACCCAGAAAAAACAGTTCATATAGATAATTATGATGATTTAAGAATGAGCAATAATGCAAATATTGAAGCAAGTATGATTTTCTTTAACAAACATAGGCAATTTATGAAGAGTAAACATAAATTGGTATTTTTTGAGGAAATAGTAAAAAAATTACTTTTAAAAGAAGACCGATTCCTAAGAAAAAAGATTTTTAAAATTATTAAGAAGAACAATATAAAATTTTATAAATCAGCAAAGTTATTTATTTTTTTTCTTTTCCCATCTTTTTGCAATTCAATATTTTATCTAAGAAATACCTTTTTTAAATTTTTTTTTAAATATTAAGCAATTTTTCTATCTCATAATCTTTATGAACAAATAACCAATCTCTATAAAACTTATCAGGTTTTATTTCTTTTTTTTCTTCAAGTCCATTATTTTTTATAAGATAAAATTTGAATGACAATTTATTCAATAATTTATTAATAAATTTCGAATTAGATCTATTTAATATTTCACAAAGAATTATTGGTTTTTTAGTTAAAAGAAATTCCACTCCAGATTTAAAAATATTATCTTCGGTTCCTTCTACATCAATTTTTACTAGAAAATTTTTCATTTCTTTGAAATTGAATATTGAAGATAGATTATCCAATGTAATTAATTTCACGTTTATTCCTCTATCAAATTTAAAATTTGTTGAATAACTTGTTGGAATCGATGAATTATTGTCTTCGAAAGGCATGATAATATTATCATTTAAATCTGAGATGCCAAGCAATCGAGATGAAACTATATCAGCTACATTATTTGTAATTATGTTTTGATTTATTAATTCTAGTGCTACTGGTAATATATCAAAGGCATAAACAGTAGTTTTTGGATTTGATTTTGCAGCAATAATTGAAAAAATTCCATTGTTACAACCAATATCTAAAACACAATCTGAAAATCGAGCTAATAAAGCAAAAATCTCTAAAGCCTTATGTTCATATAAAGGGTATCTTTGGGAATTACACCACCAAATTTCTTTTGCTATGTGATCATTAACAGGATTATTTAAGTAAATATTTAATTCATTAACTTTTAAATCCACAATTAAATTTTTAATAGGCAATCTTCTTAACTTATAACTATTTTTACCAAATATTTTTTTTATTACTGATGCAAATAATTTATTATAAAAAGGTGTAACTGATACAAAATTTTTTATAAGTATTTTTAGGCCATACCAATTATTTTTACAATTGATATTTTTGGAATTCTTAGAAAAATTTTTACCCATAATTATAATTCACTATTTTTTGTTGTAATAATTAAAATTAAATTAAAAAATTTATAAAGTCAACGACCGATTATAATTTAATTAAATTTAGTTAAATATTAATGATTGATAAGGAAAATATTATTGTTTACAATGTAATAACTTCAAATAAAGGAGGAGGCGCAGAGGTTTTAGTAAAGAAACTAAATTCCTCACTACAAAAATACGGAATTAAATCATATGCCATTTATGGATTTCCCTTTTGCAAGGAAAATTTACTAAAAAATGAAGTGAGTCTAGATTTAGATGGACCGAGAAATATTAAATTCCTATTTAAATTAAGAAAAATTTTAAAAAAAAATCAACATAATTCTACTAATCAAATTTTACATTTACATTTAACATGGCCATTAATTTATGGTTTATTAGCATCTATTGGCTTAAATTATAAAGTCTTATATACAGAGCATAATACTTTTAATAAGAAAAGAAATTTTCCTCTTGCAAGATTATTTGATTTATTTTTTTATTTAAATTGCAAAAAAATAATTTGTATAAGTAATGAAACTAAAAAGACATTATTAAAATGGCAATTAGGATTTATTAAAAAAGAAAAAATTAAAATAATTTATAATGGCGCAAAAAGTTTTAACTTCAAAGTAAGGAAATATGATCCTATGAAAGGTTTAAATTTAATTTCAATTGGATCTTTAACTTATCAAAAAGGATTTGACGTATCAATAAGAGCAATAAGTGAAATTCCTGATCTTATTAATTCTTATGTTATTCTTGGCGAAGGTGAAATGAGAAATAAACTTTTGGAGATTATTAAAAAAAATAACCTAGGGGAAAAAGTAAAACTTCTTGGTTTTAAAGAAAATATTCAAGAATATTTAGATAATTCAGATTTGGGATTAATACCCTCAAGGTGGGAAGGTTTTGGACTGGTAACTTTTGAAATGCTTTCATCAGGTTTACCTTTATTAATTAATAAAAATTATGGTGGTCCTAAAGAAATTAAAGAATGTAATTCTGTATTCTTAAAAGACATTTCTTCCGTTAATAATCTGATATTCTTTCTAAAAAAAATTAGAAATAAATTATTAAAAAATGATTTAAACTTTCATGATGGAAGAAATTTATCAAAAAAATTTTCTCTCGAAAATTTTTGCAGTAATTATGCAGATTTATACAAATCTCTTTAATAATTAAAAAATTTTAAGACTCTTCAATAGTATTATTTTTTATTTCATATATTACGTCGCAATTCTTTAAAGTTGATAATCTATGAGCAATAATAATTAATGTGACATTATTGCTGATACTATAAATATTTTCAATCACTTCTTCTTCAGTAGTATTATCAAGAGAACTTGTGGGTTCATCAAAAATCAATACTGAGGAACCTTTATAAAAGGCTCTTGCAATCGCAATTCTTTGTATCTGTCCTCCACTTAATTTAACTCCTCTCTCTCCAACTTTAGTTTCAAATTTTTCCGGGAGTTTATAAATATATTCATAAAGCTTAGCCAATTTAGCAGCATTGATCAGTTTATTATAATTAATTTCTTTTTTATCAAAACTCAATGCAATATTTTCAGCAATTGAAGCATTTGCTAAATAAATATCTTGAGGTACGCAAGAAATTATATTTCTCCACTTTTGGATATTTTCAACACCATTTTTATATAAATTTACACCATCAATTTTTATTTCACCTTTTGAAGGTTTTATAATGGTAAGAATTATATCTGCAAGAGTAGATTTACCATATCCTGATTTTCCTTTTATGCCTATTTTTTGACCTTTTTTGATAACCATATTGATATCTTCTAATACATATTTTTGATGCGATTTATACTTAAAATAAATTTTGGATAAGATAATTTTTGAATTAAAAAATTTATTATCATTATCTAGATTTGATGAAACATTTTTTATTTTTAAATTTAAATTTTTAGCTTTAAAAGAATTTACAAAATATAAAATATTTTGAATAGAAGCATCATTACCTTTTAATCCACTCCAAGAAGAATAAACTTGCTGTAAAGAAGGCAACAATCTTTGAACCCCTATAGCTAATGTACCTGCAAGTACAAGCATATTAATATTAGACATATTTGAAATTACAACTGATACTATTGCTAAAACAAACAATGCTAAACCTTCAAGTAGATATCTTGGGTATAGTCTTATTAATTGATTAGATGCTTGAGAAATTCTTAAACTTCTATCAAAGTTTTTATATCTATTCATAAAGTATTCATATTTATTTTCTAATATTATTGACTTAAATAGACCTAATGTATCTTGTACTGTCTTTAATTGATTTCGACTAGAATTTAAAACTAAATGACTATTTTTCTTTAATGAATTTTTTGAAAAATAAGCAAGAATAAAATATAAGGATGGGAATAAAAGTGATATTAATAATGCCGCATAAAAAGAAGAATTAAAAAGAGCAATAATTATTCCTAAAGAACTAAGAAAACCAGCAAATAATCTAAAAATCAAATTTAATCCATTAACTGCCATACTGATTTCTCTTGTACAAATATTTAATAAATAACTACTATCAATAGATACCTTTTCTAAATAGTCAAAATATAATGTTTTATTAAAGCATCTTAAACTTAAATCTGTTCCTATTCTCGCAGCAAGATAAGTACTTGATCTGATATTCAGTAATCTAATTAAAGATACAAAAAGTGCAAAACTTCCAAATAATAAAGAAATCAATAATAATTCTTGTCCAGGATCTTTTATTTTAAAAAAGTCTAAAAATAAATTGTAATTATGACTTTCTTTTAAAAATTCTGTATTTTCCAATGCCAAGATAAATGGTGCCGTCAAACTAACAAGAATTAGTTCTGAAATTGATCCTAAACACATTAAAAAAAACACATAAATAATTTCAAATTTTCTTTTTTTACTTGCAATACGCCAAATATCAAAAAATAATTTTAGAAATCTTAGTTTGATCATTTTTTAGAATTTATAAACGAAAATCTACAATGGATCTTGGTAAAAACCCTTTTAAATCTGCCACTACATTATTTCTATCTAATATTTCTTTCCATTCTAATTCTGAAATAACTTTAAATTCATTATGCTGTACTGCTCCAATTATGCCTTGATACTTATTACTCTTAGGGAGTTCTTCAAATATAAATGAATTTGTTAGTTTCTCTCCAATCTCTTTAACTACATAAGGATCATAAATATCAACTTCTATTGATTCTTTCTTTAATAGCTCTACTATTTCTAAAACTTTACTATTCCTTAAATCAGGACAATTCTCCTTGAAAGTTAATCCTAATACTAATACTCTAGATGAACTTATTCTTATATTTTTTTTTATCATTTTATCTAAAAAATTCTGAATAATAAAATATATTATTGAATCATTAATTTTTCTACCCGCGAGAATTAATTCAACATTACATCCAAGTTGTTCAGCTTTGTAAGTCAAGTAATAAGGATCAACACCAATACAATGTCCCCCAACCAATCCAGGCCTAAAAGGAAGAAAATTCCATTTTGTCCCTGCAGCCTCTAATATATCTAATGTGTCGAGTTTCATTTCCTTAAAAAGGATCGCCAACTCATTGATTAGTGCGATATTTAAATCTCTTTGAATATTCTCAATTACTTTTGCTGCTTCAGCAATTTTCAAAGAAGAAACTTTAAAAGTTCCTGCAGATATTATTGAAGCATATAAATTATCTACCCAATCAGCAATTTCCGGTAAACTTCCGCTAGTTACTTTAACAATATCTTTTAATCTATGTTTTGTATCTCCAGGATTAATTCTTTCAGGACTATAACCACAATAAAATCCTTTACCATTTTCTAGATTGTTAAATTTTAATCCAGATACTGACTCTATTATAGGTACGCATATTTCCTCCATTGTCCCAGGATAAACTGTGCTTTCTAAAATGATAATTGGATTTAATCTTTTTTCTTTAGAGATACTTAAAGAATCCCTATTTTTAAGTACCTGCCCTATAAGTTTAGATGCTTTTTGCAAAGGATCTAAATCCGGTTTTTTGTTTTTATCTATTGGAGTTGGTACTGTGATTATAAAAACATCTACTTCTTCTAATTTACTTATTTCAGAAGTTAAATTTTCTTTATCTAATAAACATAAATCTTCTAAACTCACCTCTTTGGTTAGATCAACATTTTCTTTTAATTGATTAATTCTTTTTTGGTTAATATCAAATCCTATTAATTTTCTTCTTATTAATTTCCCTGTTGCCCTACAATTTTTTATCTTGGTAAATTCTACTAAAAGAGGCAGACCAACATAGCCAAGGCCTATAATCGCGATTTTACAATTATAGTTATCAATTAATTTCATATATTTATCTTTTCAATCGTTCATTCATTCATAAAAAACTTTGTACCAATCTACAAAATTACTTATCCCTTCATCAATTGTAGTTTCTGGTTTATAAGAAATGTATTCTTGCAGTTCATTCGTATCAGATGCTGTATATGGTACATCCCCTGGTTGCATTTTTTTCATTTCTATCTTTGCTTTAATACCTAAT
>MDSZ01047096.1_pt1 | contig 10358 bp, 13 predicted proteins | sample 811201 | NCBI WGS metagenome assembly MDSZ01 (sample SAMN05326647, study PRJNA326480) | marine metagenome | isolation source: seawater | place: Indian Ocean: North | collected 2010 | reverse complement strand
GATCCTCTTTCCTCTCGTTTATCTTCTCCATAGCTATCTTGTCATACTCATTGAGCAATGTATCAAGGGTATATCCCACGTAATACTGAGAGCTTTCTTCAGTTATCTCAGTATTGTGAGGCATACCCTGGTGTTGTAAGAGTGTGGTGACAATGGTTTCACTAGCTGCTTCACGGTCATAGTTGGGATGTTTTCTATCTAGCGGGCACCCTGCTTCTATGAAGTTCTCTTTCTTAGTGTAGTAGTCATTCACAGGAACTGTCTTTTTCTTCTGTGCGTCAAGCCATTCACGGGCTTCTTCAACTGTCTTCATCGCAGAACGATACTTCTGCCAGGAAGTCTTTTCAGGTGGTGGGTGGATGAACTCAGAACCAGTTGCATCCTCATAGACTTTCAGAGGATTCTTGTAAGAGCATTTAGTTCCTCCCACACAGGAGATACAGTATCCACACTCGGATGAGAAGCAAAAGTTGTAGTCGTTGTTTGCGGACATTTCGGTTTTGTTTGTTTTTATATCTTAGAAAGAAAGAATCAAATTTTACCTTGTATTAAATTTGAATGTAGTTTATAAGAAGAAGTAACTTACTTACAAGAGATATGACTACCCTGAGGATACGTTGTCTCTCTTGCACAAAACTTCACGTCAGAAATGAAGAATGGGGGTCAGGGAGCAAAGGATGGGGTAGAGAAAATAGTGAGTGGGCTGCTTGGGGTGTTTCATCGGTTGGGGGGGAGATTCGATTAGCCGATAATGTTAGAAGAGCAACGGATTTTACAAAAGGTCATTTTCGAGGCGCTGCTCAAGGAGTAATGCCTCAGGGATGTGGAGTATGCGATGATTGCTTCGACAACCCACCTAGAGAAATACACTATCTCCTACAGTGTGTTAAGGAATTGGAAGGTAGAAAGTTCGGTTTCAGTTCAATGAGAGAAGAAAAACCAAACCTCGATGGAAAATCTGCCTTTGAACTTGAAGAAATCGCATCAAAGAATATGAGAAAGATAAAAGAACAGGAAGAAATGGGGGAACCATGGCCAATAACACTCGCCGGATGGAGAGCATTCTCACGAGGAATAACATTTATCATAGATACCGTTGAGAATGCACTCGGCAATGGCGTTAAGGGGAGGGAAGTGTCTTGGAAATCAAAGACATTAGGTACTTTCGTGAATGGTAGAATAGAGGAGTTTGATAAAATGAATAGGCAATACAAGATTTCAAGAGTTGAAAATGGAAATATCTTTAGAAAATGGGTAGGTATCCACATGATATTTCCAAAAGATTTCACCAAGATGTGTAATATCCACTGCTACTGTAGAGGATGTATTCGTCCTAAGTGCTGTGTTTACTGTAACAAACTAACACTAGAAGGTATGAAAGGACCAGGGGGATACACATATTGCTCTAAATGTCCGGTAGAGTCACATTTCGTGATAGGCACCGCAAACATTCACGAGATATTTGCTTGGATAGAAGAGCAAACTGCGAAAAACGATGGATTTCCAATGGTGATTGATCCTGAAAGCTCTTTAGGTATAGGTTTGTGGGGATATCCTGAAAAAACAGAAGTCATAGCAGAGTGTAAAGGCTGTCGGGTAACACGAAAAGTAAAAGACACAAATGTGAAAATCAAAAAAAACAAATGTCATGAATGTGGGGTAGTAACTTGCTATGGTAGTATTCAACTAAAAACCGGTGATTCAAATTGGTATTGTGATTGTTGTTGGGAGAAGTATTGGGAAGAAAAAGAAAAGTATGAAGGTGATTTCCCGAAATTAAACTAGAATCTAGAACCCATTAGCCTCTTTATAGTATCAAATTGAAATTGATGGTCTATATATACTTTTTGTTTTAATCTTTCTAATTCTTCTCTTATTTTAAGGTATTCTTCTTCTAATTTTTTAATATGTTCGATATTAGGATCGTCTTTTATTTCTTGAAATAGATATGCCGGTATTTCCATATTATCTGGTATAGGTGTATGTCCAAGTAGTTCTCCGTGTCCTCTAAAGATATCATTATCATTTGATGTTGATTGAGTTGGATATCCTGTCAATTCTAACCGCATTCCCTCTGGTGTTTCTAGAGGCCTTGTTTTGAAACGTGACCTATTTCTAGAACCAGTACTATTTCTCCTTCTCCTTGAACGCCCTCCTCCTCTTTTATTTTTTTTAGTTTTAGTCATTATATTATAATATAATATAATTATTATGGGTTGTATAATTTCGATTTGTAAAAGGGAAAAAGAGAATGAAAGTAATGTTTTACTTATAAATAACTATCGTTGTTTTATTTGTAATAAAACATTTCCAAATAATAATGAATATAATAAACATATACCTCATTGCAATATTGTTTCGTTAAATAATAAAAAATAATATTATATAATAATAATAATGGGGATAATTATAGGCGATACATTAAATTTAGATAATGGTTTAACGGCAAATAATACATATGGTTCTTTTGGAGAAGGCCAATTAGTAGTAGAAAAAAATAGAATTGTAACAGTAGATGAAAATAATGATGAAACTGTGACATACGATTACAGAGTTTCTTGTAAAGGCTCTGTATGGGTAAATAAACAATATAGAGATGATACTAGAGAAAGAATACATGCACAAAATATTAGTGTTACTATATCTTCATCAGAATTAGATGGAAATCTATATGGACTACTATATACTAATTGGAAATCTAAATATACAACAGTATCTGATTCAACAGATTAAAATTATCTTTCACATCTTGGATTTGCATTTTTTATAAGATATTTAACTGTATCACATTGATCTAATTTTCGTAGATCATGTTCATATGTTTTAATACGATCTATCCACATAGGTTCACCATCCTTAGTAACCCTTAAAAGGTTATGGATTACCGAACTATTATGGGGATATGTAAATGCCGATTTATAAAACTCTAATTCTTTTTTAAGTTTATCATAATTGTTTTGTAACTCTAGATACTCTTCATTAAGTCTATCTATGGTCTTCATACATTCGGGTTGTTCTTGGTAATATTCATGGATATATGGTTCCATTATATTCTTTTTTTTAATATTTGTCTATAGTATTATTACCAATCAAATTTTAATATCAATGATATAATAAATGATAAAAGAAAAATATGTGAAAACTACAATCTATATATCTTTATTAGTTCAATTTCTAACTACAGTATTATCATATGATGGTATGAAATATAAATTAAAAGAAAGAGATAGTGTTTTAAGTGATGTATTAAAACTAGAATTAATAGTTCAAATTATAGAAGCAGCATTCTATATATGGGTTATTTTTGCTCTCAAAAATATGAAAAATATGACTCCCAGAAGATATATTGATTGGGTAATTACAACACCCACTATGTTACTATCTTCTATAATTTATATGAAATATAAAGAATATCAAGAAAAGAATGACCCTACTATTTTAACTTTTAAAGGGTTCATAAGAGACAATCAATCAGTTATTAAGAAAATATTCATCTTAAACACCCTTATGTTATTATTCGGATATCTTGGAGAAACTGGTAAAATAGATAAAAATATATCGATTGGTATAGGATTTATTTTCTTTTTCTGGTACTTCAAAATAATTTACGATAAATTTGCAAAACACTCTACCGCAGGTAAAAAACTATTTTACTTTTTGTTAGTTATATGGGGATTCTATGGTGTAGCAGCAACTTTTGGAACAGTTAATAAAAACATTTCTTATAATACACTCGATATAATAGCTAAGAACTTCTATGGATTATTTATTTACTATGTAATCGTAAAATTAGGTAAGAAAGAAACTCAAAACAATGAGGGTATCAAAGGTTTTGAAGGTTGGATATAAGTAACACCTTCTTGTCCATCAGAGATACTATCTATTTGAGATAGATCAAAATCATATTTATTAGTATTAATTAAATAAACATCTGCAACTGGGGGTTGAATTTCGAATATGAAATCAAGCATCCATCTTACTTTATTGCGATTAATAAGTATAATACTTTTTTGTAAAAATTGATAATCCTTTTTTCTAAGATTTTTAATATATTGACTCATCTTGATAGAATATTTAATATCCGGATTTGATACATTTTCTGTGTAAAATACAAATATAAAATCATTCCTTTCTTCGTATAATTTAGTCCATTCATTAAGAAAATTATCAAAATCTTGATCAGATTCGGGTTTTCCATTCATAGTAACTTTTACTATCGGAAAATCTTCTTTATCAAAAACAGCAAACATAATATATAAAAAAGAATTTATATTTAAAATGAAATATTAAACTATTATAAATGGACGTCATGGATTATTTTAATGATTTAGATATATCAAATATTTCAGGATTTATTTTCACAATGTCTTATTCAGTAATGCACATTTATTTTATAGCTGAATATTTCTTAACATATGATATAAAAAAAGAATATATTGAATTAGAAAAAAATGAAAGATTGAAATCAGAAGAAATTCAAAAGTTAAAATTAGCAAATGATAAATTACACTTAGAATTGAAAAAAACTAAACTATTATTAATTGAAGATAAAAAAAATTCACCAGAACCAGAATTAGAACAAGAAAAAGAAAGTCGAAATATAAATGAATGTGGTAGTGGACCATTGCGTTACAAAGTAGAAGGAGATAAGACTATTTATTATCATGGAATTGGTCATTTAGAAAAAGATTATTCATGGTGGAAACCAGCTCTGAAACATTCAATAATAGAGTGTAAGGATTCTAATATAAAACATACTAATTGGGAAACGAATAATATTTCTGAGTTTTGTAATAATTGTGTTAGATCAGAATTATTAAATAAAAGGACCCGTGTTAAAGTATATTATATTTGTAAAGGACATGTAATTGAAAAATAATATTATTCATAATTATAATGAATAATATATATTGTGGGATAGGAATTACTCTTTTCTTTACAAGTATTTTTATGTTTTTCCCCAATATGAAGAGTAAAAATTGTATGGGTTTATACAATAAATTAAATGACGAACAAAAGAAGAAATATATAGAGATTATTCAAGAAAGAATATTTATTTATACAACCGGTGTTGTAATTGGTATAATACTCGCTTCTTTATATTATTTCAATAATATAAATGATAAACTAAGGATATGTAAAGCATTAAGTATTTTCGGTGTAGTTAAATTAGCTATTTATTATTTTGCTCCTAAAAAACCATCTTTAACTTATTCTTTAACTACAAAAGAACAATTAGATGCTTGGCAAGATATAGGGACTGAAATGAGAAATAAATGGAAAAAGTCTCTAATTATAGGATTTATAAGTTATTATATTATTGCTTATTCAAGAAAGTAAAACACCTTCGATTAAATTATCCAATGGACATGGTCCTAATTTCATTATCATTTCATGAAAATCTTTTATATTCCCACCCTTTCTCATATATTTTTCCCTTAAGTAGAAAATGGTCCTTTCACCCATTTTATATGTTAACGCTTGTCCTGGATTACTAATATAACGAAGAAGTGATCTCTCAATATCTTTATCTGAATTATCCAAATATTTTTTCATGAAATCAAAACATTTATTATATTCCCATCCAAAATAATGGATAGCTGTATCTATTATCAAACGCAATGACCTTAATATATCATATTTCAACCGATAATAATACTTTTTATCATCACTATAATCACCTAAACTTTCACAATATAGTCCCCATCCTTCAGAATAAGAATCATAATTGGCTCCTTTAAAATAATCATATTTTGAATATTCATTATGATAATTTATCTCATAGTGATGCCCGGGTATCCCTTCATGTAAACTTAAAACGTATAATTCATTTTTATTTATCTTATTCGGTTCTTTTGTATTAATATAAAAGGCTCCTTTTTTTGTCTTTTTTAAATCTGCTGATAAATAATAAGCATAATGGCTTTCATTTTCAACGCTTACAGATTTTATATCATAATCATCTGATTTTTTTATTTCTCCATGGAAATTTTTAGAAAAGATATCATCAACAATATCTTTTTTTATTCTTTTTAAATCATCTAATACATCTTTCTTTGTATCATAAAAATCTTTCTTTTCATTTTTAATATATTTATCTATATCTCCTTTATTTATCTTTTTTTCTAGTTTTTTCTTTTCATTTAGTAATCTTTTTAATTCATATACCCCAATTTCATATATTTGTTCTGGTGTAGCAGACCTTAATGTATCCATTTTTACAATATAACGATAAGCATCTTTACCTCCTTTATAACTTTGTAAGCCAAAACTATTTGAACTATGAGAATGATATTCTTTTATTAGGAAATTATTTAACTTTTCTATATTCTTAACAAGATACTTTTGTACAGCTTCATTCCATTTCTTCTTTGATATGCTAATATTATTGTTTTGATATGGTTTCTTTTTAAGGATCTCATTATTCTGATAAATCATGTAATCGACGATTTTTACATAAAGTGTCACACCATCTTTGATTCCTTTTTTCATCTTATAGATTACTTCATTTGTAATATCATCTAAAGATTTCAAACGTGAGATAAAGTCATAATAATCTTTTTCTTTTTTAAATTTAAAAAAACCATTGCCAGAACACTCGGTAACATAATCTATAATAATATTACCTCGTATATCAATCGGCATATAATAATAGATTTTATAACCTTCCTCTAGATGGATAGCATCTTTTAAATCCTGTTTTAGTATCTTTTCATGAAAGGATAATTTAGATTTTTTATTTATAGTTTGAAGATATCTTTTATTTATATCATTTATTTGTTTATAATATTCTTCCGAATATACGTTAGGTTGTATATGTTTTTTATCTTCATATCCATCTTTTAAAAAAAAATCATTCATTGTCGGATTTAATTTTAATAAATCGTTAATATATTCATCAAATATAATACTCATTATTTATATACAATATAATTATATGTCATCTAAGTCAATATCGCTATCAGATGTATCTTCATCAGAATCATCTGAAGGAGGCATTTCAGCCACAAACTCTACATCATCATTGAAATCTTCATATGGATTATCTTCACCTAGCTTGAATGAATCTGGAATATGTTTTTCTTGTTTTAGCTTCTTAGCTTGACTTTCGTCATAAGAATCAATAATATCGCAAACCTCGTCTTGCCATTCACGAATAGAAACAAGGACTAAATCCCCTTGATTAATAAACTTACGTTTTCTCATAGTTCCACATAGAATAGCTGCCCTTGATTTACCATCACAACAATCTACATCAAAGCGACAATTACCCTTACACCTGGATACTTTTGCATATTCTTGACCTTCTTCTTTGATACGAAGTGCTTTATTTTCATTTGTAAAGTTCTTGTTACGCTTGTGCTTTTTACCACCCTTTTGATTTCCCTTTGGCATCTTTTATTTCCTTATTCTTAATTTTAGATTTATATTTAAGTAAAATCAAATTTTAATATTTATAGTTCTTCATAAATATTACAAGGAACATGTGTAAATCCATTATAATGACTAACCATACATCTATGTCTACCATCAATAACTTCATAATAATCTGATTTTTTGAAAGGTTTAACCTTTATTGGATCAAGTGCTTTATTTGAATCAAAATCATTACTTACTTTATCCCATTTACTCAATGGGATAACATTTCCATTTTTAAACTTTTTAATATTCGAACCTTTACATGTATCGTCACATACTTCTTTTGCTTTTTCTTCCATACCCTTATCTAGGATGATTTTCCAAATTGGAATAAGTATCCATTCATCATTTTTAATACCATTTTCTTTTGTATCAGAAACAGCATAATGTTTAATGATATCCATGTTAAATTTGATATTATTATATAGATTATATCAAATTTAATTTAACTAATGTATTTGTTAATTACAGAATCTCCTGCGAAAGCAAAGAAAATTGAAGGATTTTTGAATCAAAATTATAAAGTCCGTTCATCATGTGGACACATACGTGATTTAGAGAAGAAAAAAACAAAACAATATGGCGATCCAAAAGGTTTTGGAATTGATGTTGAGAATGATTTTAAACCAAAATATGTAAATCTTAGTGATAAAAGAGATGTTATTAAAAATCTAAAAGAAGCATCTGTTGATAGAGAAATTATTTTCGCAGCAGATGATGATAGAGAAGGAGAAGCGATTGCTTGGCATACAGCAACTGTACTCAAAGCCAATATTGAACATCAAAATCGTATTGTCTTTAGAGAAATATCTCAAAAAGCAATATTAGAATCACTCAAAAAGCCCCGTCAAATAGATATGAATGAAGTTAATTCTCAACAAGCTAGACGAATAATTGATAGATTAATTGGATTTAAATTATCACCTTGTTTGTGGAAGAACATCCAAACAACTGTGAAAGGATTATCTGCGGGACGTGTTCAAAGTGCTCTTTTAAATCTTGTCGAAGAAAGAGATCAATATATCAAAAATTATAAACCAGAAATTATTTCATCTATCTCAGGTGATTTCAGAGGTTTTGATGGAAATGGACTATTTACGAAAAAAGATGATATTGAAACTGAAGATTTATTTGAAATATTTGCTAATGATAGAACATTTAAAGTTTCTAATATTGAAGAAGAACCTCTTAAAAACTATCCAGATAAACCATTTATTACATCTTCCCTTCAACAAACTGCTCAAAAGAACTTTGGATTCCCTATAAAGCATACTATGAATCTTGCTCAAAAACTATATGATTCAGGTCATATCACATACATGAGAACAGATTCAACATTTATCTCAAAAGAGTTTCAAGATAAAATAAAAAATATGATTAATGTTAATTTCAAAGGAGGATACTATAACAAACCAAATACAAAGAAAGTAAAAGGTGCTCAAGAAGCACATGAAGCTATTAGAATGACTAGTCTTAAAAAACCAGATATTAATGGAGATGAACTAAAACTTTACAATATGATTTATGATAGAACTATTACTTCACATATGAAACCATCCGAATATATTAATCACAAAGTAAAGTTAAACACAGAATTATGTGATAAATATGGTTATTTCACGATTACTCATAAACAATTGATTTTCCCGGGATATAAAATATATTCTGATAAAACTCTTAAAAAGGAAGATAAACCTCAATTTCAAAAACAATATCATTTACAAGAATCAGTTTCATCTGAAAAAGAAGGGAATACACCACAGTATTATGATGAAAGTGCGGTTGTTAATCTTTTAGAAAAAACGGGTATCGGCAGACCATCGACATATTCAACAATTGTTGGAACATTAGATAACCGAAATTATACTGTGAAACAAGATATCATTGAAGAAGATAAAATAGCGAAACTTATAACATTAACAAACGATGATGAAATTATTGAAGAAGAAAAGAAAATAAAAGGAAGAGTTCAAAAGAAACGCATTGTTATTACACCTCTTGGTGTAAAAGTTCTTGAGTATTTAAGAGAAAACTTTATGAATATTATTCAAAAAGATTTTACATGTGAAGTAGAAAAAGATCTTGATTTAATTGCAACTGGTGAAAGAGACCATGTAGAGATTATAAGGAAAGTATACGATTCATTCATAGATATTGTTGAAAGACAATTATCATCCATAAATAAAGCTCGTATTGATCTTAAATTCTTAGGTAATAAAGATAAGAAAGAAATATTTATCGGAGATGGTAAATATGGACCTTACCTTCAAATAAAAGACAAAAAAATAAAGAATATGAATATAACAAAATATTTAGAATTGATACAAAAATCAATTCAAGAAGTTACAATTGACGATGCACTTAAATATTTAGAATATCCTAAAAAGATTAATGATAATATCTATATTCACATTGGACCATATGGATATTATATGAAATATAATGGAGTTATTTATAATATTCAGCAAAGAAAAGACGGAGAATATTCTGAAGAATATTGTTTAAGTTTAGTTTAAATTAATAATAATTATAGCTCAAGGCGTTCTGGAGGAGCATCCGGATCCGGCCCTAGTCGGTGCCCGTGCCCCGATTCCCTTGCAACTTCCATCACTTTCTCGGATACTTGCCCGATTGTTGCATCAGCAAGTCCTGTAACGGCGTCCACCCCTGCTTCCGTTGCTGCTTTACCTACCCCTTTCACTAGTTTCCCTGTCCCTTTCCCCGCAGAAACCGCGCCTTTCTTAGCCGCTCTTGCCAGCTGTCTTGTTGAACCTTTCGCTACCATGACAGTGCCCTTCGCTGTCCCTTTCACCGCCGCCTTCCCCACTTTCGCAGTCCCTTTCGCCGCCGCCGCCCCCACTTTCGCAGCCCCTTTCGCTGTCCCTTTCACCGTCGCCGCCCCCAGTTTCCCCGCCGCCACCGCCGCTTTCGCACCCACG
>MDSZ01185613.1_pt1 | contig 10359 bp, 10 predicted proteins | sample 811201 | NCBI WGS metagenome assembly MDSZ01 (sample SAMN05326647, study PRJNA326480) | marine metagenome | isolation source: seawater | place: Indian Ocean: North | collected 2010 | reverse complement strand
TAATAAATCATTCTACAATCCCAGTATCGTTGTGCATGCCTTGTGCCATAAAATTTAAGGTTATTTTTCAATGATTTGAGATTATATGTCCGTTACTATATCAAGCAATTAGTTGCTGTCTGGCAGGCTTTGCCGGGTATTTTCTGCCGTGCCATTGGCTGTCGCAAAATTAAAAAGTATCTGTGGCTGTTTGAATGATTTTGAGATAGATGTGTAAAATCATGTAAGAATATTCAATTTGTTGAATTTGTTTTTCACTTATATTAACTTGTTTTTAACTGTCCTCATCATTTGCTATTATTATATTTGACTGCATTGACTATGTTTTTTTAAAAAATTTATTTGTAATTATTATTTTTATTTGTAATTATCAACATTAGTACTCGCAGGATCGTTAAGGGAAAAATAAATGGCCGAAGATGACGATTTAGCTGACGGCGCGGAAAGCAAAAAAGGCGGAAAAAAAATCATTCTTTTTGTAGTGGTTCCGTTGGTACTGTTAATAGGTGGGGGGGCCGGTGCATACTTTTCTGGTATGTTTAGTTCTGAATCAAGCGAGGAAGCTGAGAAGACAGAAATTGCGACCGATCCTGCCGAGGCTGACGAGCCCGGAAGTTATTTGGAGTTAGACGAGATGGTCGTGACACTTAGTGCTGGGCCAGGACGCAAACAAAGTTTCCTCAAAATGCGAATAAATCTAGAGTTGCAAAAGGCTAGTGATCAAGGGCGGATAGAGCAGGTTATGCCGCGTATCGTAGATAACTTTCAAGTGTTTTTGCGCGAACTTCGGATCGAGGAATTGCAGGGCTCACATGGGCTATACAGGGTTAAGGAAGAACTGCTCGCACGAGTGAACGCTGCTGCACACCCAGTAAAAATTAAAGATGTTTTATTTAAGGAAATGCTAGTTCAGTGACGGTGTGCTTTCTACATGCCCAGAAAATGGCTGATGAGCTTTGGCTGTTACTGTTGAGGAATGGCCGAAAAACTGAAGGGTTGATGGCATGGCTGATGAAGACGAAAATCTAGAGACGGAAGTCGAGCAAGAGCTAGATGCTTCGGCGCAAGACGAAGGTGGCGAGGAGAAAGAAGAGCCAAGCGCGAAAATCGATGGCCCTGATGCTGCATCGCGAGTTCTTAATCAAGATGAAATAGATAGTCTCCTAGGGATCAATGAGGGAAGCGACAGCGCAATCCAAAAAACGGGGATTAAGGCTATTATCGATAGTGGGATGGTGTCGTATGAACGGCTCCCCATGCTTGAGGTGGTTTTTGACCGTTTAGTGAGAATGATGTCTACAAGTTTGCGCAATTTCACCTCGGATAATGTGGAAGTGAGCCTCGATAGTATCACATCGATCCGCTTTGGCGAGTATCTAAACTCATTGCCTCTACCTGCTATGCTTGGTGTTTTCAAAGCAGAGGAGTGGGATAATTTTGGTCTCATCACGGTTGATAGTTCGCTGATTTACTCAATCGTTGATGTGCTGCTGGGCGGGCGTCGGGGTACCGCAGCTATGCGGATCGAGGGGCGGCCCTACACCACTATCGAGCGTAATCTAGTGGAGCGCATGCTTGCAGTCGTCCTTTCTGATTTATCAGCGGCTTTTGATCCGCTCAGCTCAATTGCTTTTCAGTTCGACAGACTTGAGACAAATCCTCGTTTTGCTACTATTGCAAGGCCTACAGATGCAGCAATTGTGACAAAACTTCGCATTGATATGGAGGACCGGGGAGGGCAACTCGAACTATTACTCCCGTATGCGACGATAGAGCCAGTGCGCGAGCTTTTGCTTCAAATGTTTATGGGTGAAAAGTTTGGTCGTGATCCTATCTGGGAAAATCATCTGGCAACAGAAGTCTGGCATACCGAGGTTGGGTTGCAAGCGGTTCTTGACGAGGTAACAGTTACACTCAAAGATGTTGTAAACTGGCGTGTAGGTTCGCGACTCCAATTGCAGGCGACACCACAATCTCTAATTTCCCTCCATTGTGGTGAATTGCTGATGTTTCATGGTTCAATGGGACAAAGAGATGGCAATATCGCTGTTCGTGTTGAAACTGATATGGAGACTTAATTTATGTTCCCCGAAATCTCCATTCTATTCGAGATATTGCTCGTGGGTATGTTGGCAATGATGATTTATTATGCTTGGCGTCTTAACGAGAAGCTTAGTGATTTAAGAAACGATAAGTTTGAGTTGGAAAAATTACTGACGACATTTGCTACATCCACGGAGCGCGCTGAAGATAGTATTTTAAGGCTCAAAAGTAAGGCTAGTGAAACGGTGGAGGTGCTGGAAGAAAAAGTAGTGAATGCAGTTACGTTGCGCGATGAACTATCATTTATGGTAGAGCGGGCCAATGAAATGGCTGACAGATTAGAGGCCGCAATTAATACTGGTCGGCGATCTCAATCAAAGAGTTATGGTAGATCACAAGATAAATCCGTGGCCGCTGCCTCAGATGACGAGAGTGTTTCGGATTTAAGCCGAAAACAGGATGACGGTATCGACTCCGAGAGCAAGCGCCAGGAAAAAAAATCGGACCTTCTCAAAGCTTTAGAAGGCATGAGGTGAAAAAATGCTTAGCCGTGTTCGTTTGTTGCCGGTATTTATTTTCGTTGCCAGTTTAATTCTGACTTTAAAGGCGGGCTCCATTTGGGTTGAGTTCGGTGACATTGAGGGGGGGATTGAAGTGCAAACAGCGCGAGCGCAAGAGACGCCGCAGCTTGACCCACAGGTAAAGAAATCCGACGAGGAGAAGGCGAACAAAATGAGAAAGTCGTCTGTTTCAACTCAGCCTGGTGATAAAGTTCAGGAAGAAAATATCGATCCCTTAGAGTTCAGTCGTTCCGAAATTTTGATTCTTCAGGAACTGTCTCAGCGTCGCAAGGCGTTAGATCGTCGGGAGCGGCAGATAACGCGTCGAGAGGGTTTGTTGCAAGCTGCAGAATTGAAATTAGTCACCAAGCAGGGCGAATTAAAAAAGATACGTCAGGATATTAAATCATTGTTGGGTGCGGCCGATGAGAAAGAAAAGGCTCGGTTGCAAAATTTGGTAAAAATTTACGAAAGCATGAAACCAAAAGATGCTGCGCGAATTTTTAATGAACTTGATATGACTGTTTTAATGGGAGTTGTTGCTAAAATGAGTGTTCGGAAGGTGGCAATGATCATTTCAGCTATGGAAGTGAAAAAAGCCCGTGTTGTTACACGCGAGCTAGCTGAGCAAAAGAAACCATTTACCTTGCCAAAATAAATAGAGAGTTTGTCGAAATTGTGCTCGAGGTATCGTAGATGGGGTTCAAGGCTTTTTGAGGCAGAAGTTTTTTGGTTTCAGGAGGCGCGACGAAGTTGAATGTTGACCTGAATATGCCCGTCCTAATTATCGATGATCATTTGGAAATGCGCCAGATTGTCCGTAACTTACTTAAGCAACTGGGGCTTAAGAATGTCGATCAATCCCTTGGAGGAAAAATAGCTGTGGAAATGCTGCATCGCAAGGAATACGGCTTGGTTATAGCAGATGATAACATGGCTCATGTGGGGGGGCTGGGTGTGATCGATAAAATTTGTTCGGATCGTAAATTTAAAGATACTCCCTGTTTTTTAGTGACTGGCCAAGGCAAGAAGTCTGAAATCACTGATCCGTTAGTTGCTAAATTTTCCACCTACATTCAAACACCCTTCAATGTGGCAGAATTGAAATCTAAATTAACAACGTTAGTAGGTAATTTTTAACTTTATGTCGGGCTGTTTTTTTGTAACGGAGCTATGGTTTTCGGATGAATCGATATTATAAACAGAAATTACTCCTGTCAAAAAACAAGACCCCTTACTTGTTGATATGCCTTTTTCTGTTGCTGCTCGCTTTTTTCATACTTCTGAATGCCACCGCAAAATTTGAAGCGAGTAAAGTAAGGGGTGTGTTGATTTCGCTTGCAGAGACCTTTCAAACAAATAATTTTTCTGATGGTCCTGATCGGTCTATTTTGCCCGTCTTCGGGAAATTACTCTCACCAGAAGCATTTCTGTCAAAGATTAAGTATTTGTGGATTAGTTTTATCGAAAGAGAAAATCTCAAAACCTCGCATATGCCAAACAATGTACAGATCATTTTATCAGCGAATGAACTTTTTCTTGGCGGCGAGGCACAATTGAGAAGTGACCGTCACGATTTGCTTAATCGGACGGCAAATGCGTTGAGTGCTGAGACGCCAGGCTTTGTCAGCTACATTCAACTAATTTTTTGCTGTAAAAATGAACCTAGCAGACGAATGCAGCATGACACAGAATTAGCTATTAAACGTGCGGAAGTGCTCGCCCAGAAAATTATAGATTTTGGTGCTCCGGCATCTAGAGTTTCGTTAGGGTTGTATGAAGGCAAAGAAAATTCGGTGCTGGTAAAATTTGGAATAAATAATATCGGTCAGCTAAAATACAAATTACAAAGACTGGTGCAGTAGATGGTCAACTTCAACAACTTCGAGATTCGAAGAAAAACAGAAAAAGGAGCGGCTCCTTCATGGCTCTTAAGTTTCGGAGACCTCACCGCAATATTGACAACGTTTTTTGTCCTGCTGTTTTCCATGTCAACACTGCAATCAGAGAAATGGCAAGAATTACTTCCCAGGCTGGCTTCATCCAAATCCGGTCTTGAGAGGGAGGAGCCAATTCCAGGCAAGAATGCTGCACCATCTTTTAGAGAGCGTGCACCTGCATTACCGCTCGGCTATCTCAGTGAAGTATTAAAGGAGACATTCAAGGCAGATCCAATATTAAAAACAACAGGTGTTTACCAGGTGCAGAATTCCTTAATTGTGTCTTTACCCGATGAAGCTCTTTTCAGTGCTGGTGAAGCAGATTTATCCAACCAAGCTAAGAAAATACTATTCAACCTAGGCGGTGTAATTTCGACACTTGGAAATCGAATTGATATTGCGGGGCACAGTGCACCGAATGAAGATCACAATGAGATTTTAGCGTCTGATTGGAAGCTGTCATTGGCTCGAGCATTGGCAGTTTCAACTGTACTTGAAAAAAGTGGCTATAACAAAGGGCTTGTAGTTCTAGGGCATGGTGCGTCGCAGTCTCAGTTGCTCGATGAACGCTTCTCCTCTGGTTGGCCAATTAAATTGGCGAGACGTGTTGATATAATAATTCATCCTGAAAAAGGCGATTTCAGATGAAGCTCACACTCATTTTTAGGGTTGTGGCATATGCAGCGGCTATCTACGGAACAACTTTGATCGCTCCGTTGTTAGCCCAGGAAAAAGTAGCAGTTCAAGGGTGGGCGCGCGAAAGTTTCGGAAGAATCGTTTTCGATTGGCCGCGCCCGGTAAAATATCAGGCGGTGATAAACGGCAGCAAACTAATTGTTAGTTTTGAACGTCAGTTTAATTCTGATTTGAAACAGTTACCAATAACGCTTAAAGACTACCTTGTTGAAGGTACAGTCTCCGGCCAAGGACGGGTGGTGACGTTCGGTTTGAAAGGTAACTTTCAGCTTCGAACATACCCCCGGGGTAATTCAATTATTCTAGATCTGAGACGTTTAGGAGTAAATGAAATAGAAGCGAAGAGGCTGGCTCTTCCTAAAGCCGAGGCGCCAACTAGCATTAACGTTAGGGTAGGCAGTAATAAGGGATTCACACGCTTGGTGTTCGATTGGAAACGCAGAATTAACTATCGTGTTCGTAGTTCGCCCACAAAGGTTTCGCTTAGTTTTGATCAAGAGGCTAACCTTGATCTACCTAAGCTAAAAAAACGTTTGCCATCAGGTATAACCAATCCCGTCGCTTTAAATCTCGCTGGGCGATTAGAATTCTCTGTTGAAAAAACCCCAAACCGAGCATCGCGCAGTTTTCGTGCTGGTAATCGTATTGTGTTGGATATCTATGATCCCAAACCTCCAGCAGAAAAGAATGCTAAGCGGATTATCCCGTCAAAAATAAGTCGTGTTGAGCCACGTAAGAAAGCAAAAGGTTCAAATGTACCATCGGAAACAACAAACACAGAATCGGTAAATATCTCGAGGGGGGGCACACAGAAAAAGTCAGAGAATTCGAGAGGGTTGGCGTTATCAAAACCTAAACCAGGTGATAGAAAAAGTATCAAAAAGGTTGTTGGTTTAAAGTCACTCGCCGGGGCTAAAAAACAGCGAGAGCATACTGCAAATAAAAGCAAGATTATTCAAAACTCTACTTTAGCTGTCGCAGCCAATGACAAAGTTTCTTCCGTAGTATTGCCAGGTGCAGTTAGCGAGGAAAAAGCTGAAGTGGTGCCTGATGTAACGCCGCGGGCGGCTCCAACGCCAAAGGTTGAAATGTCACCAAAATTATTACCGGCTCCAGCGGTTAAAGCAGCTTCCAAATCACCACCTTCGGTGAATCCGAAGGTAGACAAGGAAGCCGCTCAAACAACTCTATCTAAACTCTTTGTGCAGAATAAGGCCGACGGATCTCTAAGATCGTCTGCAAAATCTAATAACAAAGCGAATGGTGTCGACAACGAAGCTTTGTCAAAATCTGTCAGCTTTGTCTTTGGTTGGCCAGAATCTGTCGGTGCAGCGGTGTTTCGGCGGGGGGATTTTATTTGGGTGGTGTTCGACCGTGCAAAGCCGCTCAAGCTGGACTCCCTCAGGGCGGCTGGCCAAACGCTGGTAAGTAATATTGTACAGCTTCCTGCTAATGAAGCCACGGTGTTACGCCTCAAAACCAAGGCAGGAATAAACCCAAAAGTGAGCCAAATAGGCACAAATTGGGAAGTTAGTTTTGGTAGTTGGCCTATCACCCCCGACATTCCGATACCGATTGATTTTACAGCTGATGAAGGAGGGGGGGCTCAGCTCCTTTTTGCTGGTGTTGCAGCTGACAGCATAGTTACAATCAAGGATCCTGATATCGGTGATTCGATAAAGGTTGCGCCCATGGCGGTGCCTGGAAGGGGTATAGGGGAAAAGCACATCTATCCTGAATTTCAGGTGTTGGCATCAAGCCAAGGAGTAGCACTGATTCCTCTGTCAGACCAATTAAGCCTGGGAAATTCGGGTGGCAGGGGAATGCTTGTGGCTACTGATGGAGGTTTATTTGTATCAGCCATTTCCCCTGAGGAAAATAAGATCCGGAATGATCCATTGCTTGGCGAGAGACTGTTTGAGCCGCAGGTTTGGAAAAACGGCGGAGATGCTGATTTTATACCTGAACGGCAGGCAGCTTTACTGAGTGTAGTTGAAGTGCCTGAGGCGCAGCGAGAGCAGGCTCGACTGAACCTTGCACGCTTCTATTTTGCTCGAGGCCTTGGACCTGAAGCTTTGGGGATTCTTCGCGTTCTCGAGCAAGTTAATCCAAAAATGAAGATGCGAACAGAATTTATCGCACTGCGGGGTGCATCTCGGGTGCTCTCTAATCGTTTAGTTCTAGCAAGAGAGGATCTTGATGACCCGCGTTTAAGCAAATTCCGTGAAGCCAAACTCTGGCGTGGCTTTTTAAATGCAAGACGTGGCGAGTGGAAACAGGCATCGTCTGATTTTCGCAATAGTGATACGGTACTCAGAACTTATCCCGAGCCATTGAAAACCATAATTGGTCTGGAGAGAATTGAGGCGGCGCTTCGTTCATTCAATTCAGAATCAGCAAAAGATTGGGTGGACCTTATTAAACCAAACGAAAAGAATATGCGTCGTGATCATCGGGCACGGCTTAGATATAGTTTGGGACTTCTTGCAAGGGCAAACGGCGACTTAGATGGCGCAGAGACATTTTGGCAGCAGTCTAAGGACAGTGGGGACCCGTTTAGCGGAGCGCGAAGCGAATTAGCTTTAATCAAATTGGGTATAAAACAAGAAATAGTGACTAGAGATCAGGCCATAGAGCGTCTAGAGCGGCTTCGCTATCGTTGGCGTGGTGACGAGCTTGAATTAAACGTCTTGGAGACACTTGGAAATCATTATCTTGATAAAGGCGAATATAGTAAGGGTTTGCTACGCTTGCGTGCTGCGATGAGCAATTTTCCCAAAAATAAACGTACTGTTGATATAGCCAAGCGGATGACAAAAACTTTTAGGAAACTTTTTTTAGACGGGGAAGCGGATAAGTTACAACCACTTACGTCATTGGCTATATTTGACGAATATCGGGAGCTCACGCCCGCCGGGCCGGATGGAGATTTTATGATTGGACGTCTTGCCGACAGGTTGGTTGATGTAGATCTTTTAGATCGTGCGACAGATTTGCTGGCACATCACATCCGCTTTAGGCTCAAAGGTGTCAAGAAGTCACAAGCAGGCACTAGATTAGCGCTCGTCCACCTGATGAATCGGAAGCCACGTGAGGCTCTTCAGACACTTAGGGCTACTTTTAGTCCCGGGTTATCACAAAATACCCAAGATGATAGGCGACGGATCCGTGCTAAAGCCATGTTCGAGCTCGGCAAAGATGACGAGGCAATAGCACTTCTTGCTGGCGATGTGAGTATTGCTGCTGATCAGTTGCGTGCAGATATTTATTGGAGAGGCAAGAATTATCGCGAGGCAGGTAAGGTGTTGCAGCGGTTAGCGGGTGAGCCTTTAACGAAAGATCGATACGATCTTAAAGGTGCGCAGAGGGTCCTTAATTGGGCCGTAGCGATGCGTCTTGATGAGGACGAACAAGGACTTAAACTGGCGCGGGAGCTATACGGCCCGGCAATGAAAAATAGTCCCTTGGGTGATTCTTTTTCGTACATAGCCAGTCCACGTCAGACAGTGACGGGTGACATGGAAGGCATATCCAAAAAAATAACTGAAATCGACAACTTTGAAGCATTTTTGGACAATTACCGAAAGCGACTTTTGAAAAGTGAGTCGAAAGAGAAATGATTTAGGATGTATCAAGTAAATAGTCAGAATACGGATAGTCGAAATTAAAATACTACCCTTGGTGTTAAAGTGGGAAAAAATGAAATACCTCACATGAGAAATAAGCTTGATATGCCACGGTTAACTAATGGGCGCGCCAATATTAAAGCTTTTTACTAGGCTTCCTGTTATCAAGTACCAGCCGTCAACTAGCACAAAGAATATCAGTTTAAAGGGTAAGGAGATCATTACCGGAGGCAGCATCATCATGCCCATGGACATGAGCACCGAGGCTACAACCATATCTATGATCAAGAAGGGAACGAACACTAAAAAGCCAATCTCGAAGGCACGCCGTAATTCTGATATCATGTAAGCCGGGATAAGAGCTCGTAGTGGCGTTTTCTTTACTTCCTCTACTTTTGGCACGTTTGCCATTTCTAAAAAAAGTGCCAAATCTTTGTCGCGGACATGCCTAATCATAAATGCATGCAGCGGTGCTACAGATCTTTCGAAGGCTTGCTCTTCAGTAATACTTTCGGAAATAAGGGGTGATATTCCATCATCGTAAACTTTCTCAAGTGTGGGTTGCATTATGAAAAAGGTCATAAATAGTGCGAGGCTGATGATGACCGTGTTAGGCGGTGTGCCCTGGGTGCCAAGAGCAGTGCGAAGAAGTGACAGCACTACAACAATACGAACAAAGGATGTAACCATCACCAATATAGAAGGTGCCAGCGTAATTACTGTTAATAAAGCTACGAGTTGCACAATTCGACCTGCGGCTGCACCGCCTTGCCCAAAATCCATTGTGACGTTTTGTGCAAATGATGTCTTACAGGAGAGGATCAGCACACCCACGATTATGACAAGCACGAAGCCTTTGCTTACTATATGGCCATCAAGGGGTAAGCGTGAGTGTATAGTCATTTTGTTTTACTCAGCACATCTGTCATCAACCGTTTGAATGAGCTTTCTTTCTTTATGCCTTTTGTAAAAGTTTCGTCGCTGTCAGAAACGGGAATACCACTCTCGATAAGCAAATCTTGTGATAGGCCAAGCAAAACGAGGTGTTCAGTGTCGTCTCTGCGGACTAAAACTAACTTCCGACGCGCGTCAATGGATGCTACTTCTTGTATTTTCAAGCGCCGTTGCTGTCCGGAACTCGAACTTGTTCTTATACCGCCGAATCCGACTCTACGGAGCACGAAAGCGAATAGGCCGATAAGCCCCACGACAATCATGAGTGCCAAAACGAACCGGGAGTAGTCTAATTCTATCATTTAGGCTGTTCTCGAGATAAAGCTGAAACCGATCTATGTGCAGTGTGTTTGGCTTTCAATCTTTCGCATTTATATCTTCATCTAGATTTTTTTTGTTTTCTGTTTTGTCGGTGGAATCCGTATCTGGAGTAGGCGGATTTTGAGATGTACCTGCTTCTATAATTCTCAGCTGATCTATTTTTTCTTGTAATGAACTTGAAAAAGTTTCCATTTTTTCGAGGAGTGATACGAGCGCTGG
>MDSZ01210593.1_pt1 | contig 10360 bp, 6 predicted proteins | sample 811201 | NCBI WGS metagenome assembly MDSZ01 (sample SAMN05326647, study PRJNA326480) | marine metagenome | isolation source: seawater | place: Indian Ocean: North | collected 2010 | reverse complement strand
TGACTCGCAAACACCTGGAACATTACAATTAAACACCTATGGTGAAGTCCAAGGTTATTTTTCTGAAAACAATTTCGAATATATAGATATGACAAATGTTGCTGAATTCACAACTGATGATAGTGGAATTGTTTATTACTTGCGTGATGTTGGAGATGCTAATGGAAATCCATTTAATTTTCCGCTTGTAGAGAAATTATTTATTGATTTAGAATCTATAAGTAATTATAGCGTTAATAACGTCACCATTGCAGTTTCAAATGTAACTGAAGACTTTAGCTTGTTTAAAAGAAATTATTACGCTAAGATAAATAAACCCAAGATTTCTATTGGTGATGATGGAAAAGATGAATTAGATGAGAATAATTATCTAATTTTTGATGAATGCTTTAATGCTGACATTGACGGAAATCAGCCATATGATACTTTTGAAAAAATCTTGGAAGATACCAAGGATGATTTTTCTAAAATGCTAGATCCTGATTATAGATTTGACTCGCCAAAAATTGATAATAAGTTGGATGACTTCATTTTTATTGACAATGAAGCAGGTATGAATAACTTAAGAAATGGACAAAAATTTGAAACAGTTTTAAAATTTGACCAAAAATTCAATGAAGATACGAGGGGACTTTATGAAGAAAAAAATAATATTATTAAAGTTGACGTCATAGTTGACAAGAAAGATTTCGAATTAAAACCAATCAATAGAAGTTCTCTAACATGGGATAAAATTGACAGATCAGGAATAGATCAGACTCTTTACATTTCATTAAGGAATGTTTTAAATAACAACAAGCCAAATTCAATACTGTATACATATTACATTGAATTAGGGCCATTTAACAACTAAAATTTATATTATGATTAATTTAATAACAATTGCGTTAATTGCACAAAAGAAAATGAACCTCAAAGATATTGATGGGTTAATAACCAACACTTATATGTTTGCCATAATAGCTGCAGTAGTGATGTTAGGATTAGCAGTTCTAGTTGCATCTATGATTAAGTATCAGGCTGGTGCAAATCCAAAGGACAGAATGAAAAGAAAAGTTTGGTTTTGGGTATTAGCTGTGTTAACACCAATTTTATTTTATGTTTACAACTTAGCCTTGGTAATACCGAATATCAAAGCAGGTCCTGCAATGAATAAATTTTTTATGCACAGCGCGTTATCTCCAGTTGTTGCATTTACTGTATTTGTTGTAATGGGAATTGTATTGTCCAAAATATTCAAAAGGAAAAAGGTAGGCAACTGGTTTAATAAAGTAAATTAAAAAAAATGACTGAAGAAAAAAAGTGCTTCATAATTGGTATCGGTGGAACAGGAATGAGATGCCTCGAGACATTCACGCACATGTGTGCAATGGGTTTATACGATGGAATGGAATTTAATGTTTTAACCCTTGATACCGATTTTACTAATGGTAATAAAAATAGAACGGAACAACTAATAAAGGATTACAACAACATTAAAAAAACAACCGAAAGCATTAATGGTGCAGCTAATAACGATACCTTTTTTAGTGCGAAAATTAATTTGTTTGAATTTGTTACTGATTATAATAACAATGGTCGTAAAAGATTTTCTGAACTAACTAACTTAAAATCAGAAAATGATGATTTTTCAGATAGCAAAATGTTAGCCGAATTGTTTTTAAGTGAAGAGGTACAAAATTTCGATTTATCCCATGGATATAGAGCACAAACTCATTTGGGTTCATATTTAATGTATCATGCCATTACAGATCTTGCCAGAAGACTAAAGTCTGGCATTGACATAAAAGATGGTGAAAAACAATTTGAACAATTTCTAAACCTTTTGTACAATGCTAAAAAAGATGCAAGAGTTTTTGTTTTTGGTTCTATTTTTGGAGGAACGGGAGCATCATCAATTCCAGTCATTCCAAAAGCCCTTAATGATGCTTTAGATATATACGGAGATGGTAAAATGTCAGTTGATCCTGAAGCTAAATTTGGTGCAACTCTATTAACAGAGTATTTTAAATTCAAAAAACCAGCAGATTCGCAGAAGTCCAACAGAGATAATGCAATTATAGCTGATAGCGATTTTTTCACCCTTAATAGTCAAGCTGCTCTTCAGTTTTATCAATCAGATCCAACTGTTAAGAAGACATATCAAAAAATGTATCATGTTGGGTGGCCAATAGACGCAATTGATTATTCTAAAGGAAAAAATGAAAAAGAAACTATAACCGGTGGTACGGCTCAGAAAAATCAGTGTCATATTACTGAGCTTATGTGTGGTTGCGCAGCTTGGGATTTCTTTCACTCTGAAAGATTTCTTTCTGAAACGGAATCTGTTTATCTATATAAATCTGTTAGGTTTGAGGACAAAGCCTTAAACTTCACCAAAGATGACTTTATTGGTGATGGGAAAGAAGGAGAATTGTTCGGTAAAAAGTTTGGTAATTTTGTCGCTTTCATGCACCTAGTTCTGACCAAAAATGATGGTGCTGTAGGCCATGATGGAGTGAATTTGCTTTTGAAAAAAATCGGAGAGGTTACTGATATTTACTCAGCATTAGACCAACAATACACAGGTCTATTGACTAAGTATTTTAGATCTTTTGGGTACACAATGGATAATGGAGTGTTTTCCCCTGGCTGGCTATATCAAATTAAATCTTCAGTTCCAGGAAAATTAGTCTTAGATTCAACTGCTTATACAACTGTTCCTAAAGAGCTCAAAAAATTAGACGCAGGTAAATTATTTACAGAAAAAGAATTTCACTGGAAATCCAAAACATTTGGTGGTACTTATGACCCTTTTATATCAACATTAAAAGACGAAGATACATTACCAACTAAAAATCAAAATGTAAATGTGACTCATGAAAAATTCATAGCTCATATTTATAATTCAATTAACGCATCAAAAATTTAATAAATTATGTCTTTAGTATCACTTGTAATTAAGTCAAAAGATACCCCACCTCCTAAGGAATATACCTGGGAGTCAATACAGAATATTACAAATTTCACAAAAAATATACAAACACAATCTGCAGGTGGAGACGGTGATCTTAGTAAGCTCAGTACTGTTATCTCTGGTATGCCAACAGTTTTTGCGAGAGCGAACATGTTCCGAGTTGCCATGGAAAGTATAAGCGATCCTGATCAATCAAGTGAGGGTTTAATTGCATTTTACAGTAGTTTAATTAATGAGTGGAAAGGTTTAATTTCATGTATTGCCCTAAACCCAGAAAAAATTACAGTCAAAAGAGTTGAGTTGGCTTACAGTGATGGTAATAACAAGGCAACTGCTAAGAATATTTATGAAATTCCTGGTTCTTTAGGGAATGTACTATTTGAGAGAAGAGATCTTTGGTCTGATCTCACAGTTGATGAGCCAAATCCATTTATAGATATAATAATTTACACCAAAACCAACGGTAAAAAAATTGTTATTGGCGGTACAAGCCCGGATAGTTTATTTTTTACTTCTGCATCATACAATATGTCTGGAGAGAAGAACAGTTATATTAATTTATTTCAATCAGGGGGTAAAGAAATTGGAAAATTTAAAAACCCCGTTGAAACTAAATCCTTTGACCCACCATCAATTAAGAAATTACATAGTTATGTTACTCATCTAAAATCTAATTTTGCTGATTTCACAAAATATTATACTGAAAAAAATTTAAGTAAAATTGGAATTGATGATGGTTATCATGGGGATATCATTGGTTGTCTCGATAATTGGTTAATTGAACTTAATAATTTAATAAAAGAAAGAAACATACCTTATGACACACCTGAAGTCCCTCAAATTAGCTTATTCCATAAGCCATTTTCAATTGTTGCTAATCACACTACAAGAATTACTGCACTTGATGGAATTGTTTATGAAGACGGTGAAGTTGAGGGTGGTATTGCTTTTGATCCAAGTGAGTTACTTTTACCTAAGGAAACAAAAATTGCATGTGTTGAAGACGATGGTAATAAAGAGTTCTTAAGTGGGAAACCAATTTTACTTTTAAAGGCAGAAGTTGTTGGAGAACCAAATGAAATTAGACACTTCCTTTTACCACTCACTCCTAAAGGGATTAAAGTTTTTGGGAACAATTTATCAACTGTTCTAGGAATTGATGATGGAAAAAATGTTGGAACAAGAATAAATGCATTATATAATCCTGACCAGGGCATGTTGAAGGTAAATTTAAAAGTTCATAGTATAAACAATAAACCTATTGGAGAAGTTGATGTTGAATACAAAACAACATCTGACGACATTTATGGTAAAGATATTTTGATTTGGCCAAATTTTGTCAGTCCTAAATGGGAAAAATATTTTATGTATTCTGAAATGCCTCATAACAGCCCAGAGTGGAAAGCCATACCATTTGCAATGGACATGAATAAAAACAATCAAATGATTTGTGAGTCAGCTAGTGAGGACGATCCTCTTTACCTAGCAAAAAATGGTGTTGAGACAAATAAACTAAGTTGCAAATTACACATAGATTATTCTACTCAGAAAACATCTGGTAATAAATATGAATATGAGATATTTGAATCTAAAAATCCCTTCAAAGGTTTTAAGATATTAAATGAAAGTAGTCTTGCAGGATATGCTATTATTGATTATGGGAAAGATATCAAAATTAAATCTGAAATTGGAGATTTACAAGAGGCCCATCTTGGAGTAGATTTTGGAAGTACAAATAGTGCTATTGCATTTAGAAGAGGGGATAATGGACACGCTGAAGGATATAAATTTGAAAATAGAAGAATTTCATTATTTAATCCTCAAGGAGATGATAAAGACAATAATTTTAAACCAGCTGTTGAAGACGAAGTTTTCTTTTTTCAAAACGATGAAATTAACAGTAATGAAATCAAATCAGTCCTTTCAATTCATGATAAAAACAGGTTAAAAGATGATAAAGGACAAAACGATCTAGTTGCATTGTCAAAGGATTATGTGAAGGGTGGTTTCCCTTGTTTTGAAAAAAACTTACCAATTGAGGATAGTGATAACAAAACCTACAAATTAAAATTTCAATCTATTGGAGAATCTACTTTAATTCATAATATGAAATGGGATTCTCAATCAAGTGGTCAAAAACTAGAAAGGTCTCATAGAGCGGCTTATTTAAAAAGTTTAATGCTTCATTGTTATGCTGATCTTTTCGATAAAGGGCTTTATCCTAAAACTCTCAAATGGGCCTATCCATCAGCAATGGGACAAAATTTAATTGGAGATTACAATCCAATATGGCAAGACTTAGTTGAGGTTAACCCTTTAACTGAAGGTCATGATTTAGACGTAAAAAAGGCTAATGTAGATTTTGAGACTAGTAATGAAGAATCTTGGGGAGGTCAATCAAACGACTCTTCAGCAGACTCTAGTGGTTGGGGTAGTGGTGACTCATCCAGTGGTTGGGGTAGTGGTGACTCATCTAGTGGTTGGGGCAGTAGTGATTCATCCAGTGGTTGGGGTGACGATCCAAGTAAAAACGACACACCCTCAGCAAGCAATTCAAATTCAAGTTGGGAAGAGAAAAAACCGATTATTAAACGTCAAAACTCTAATTTAAAATATAATAATGATGGTATAACTTTTGATTTTTCACTAGTTGATTCAGGAGTTTCAATGACAGAATCTTGTGCAGTTGCGAGTTATCTTGCTAATAAAGGTATTAACACTCAAGACGACGCTTTGACTATATGTTTTGATATAGGAGGAAGTACAACTGATATTATTGTCCTTGGACAAATGGCTGGACCTGAAGGTGAAAAACTTTCAATGATTAAACAAAGTTCTATCAGATTTGCAGCTCAAAGAATTTCACAGGCTACGAAATTTAGCCCAAATTTTAATAAAGTTTTGGTTGATTTCCTAAATAAAAAAGGAATTAAAGTAGAGGGTATAAATAACGGAGGTGCAAATAAATACAATGAAAATACTGCACCATATTACTTCGAACAATTAGTTGATAGATTAGAAGGTAATGAATTTGATCAATTTTACCAAGCATTAGCGAGTGACTGTAAGGAAATGTTTAGTATTAATTTATATGTTACTGGATTAATTATATTTTATGCTGGACAATTAGCAAAAAAAGTAAAGCTTGAAATTGACAAATCACCTAATAAACCAACTGGATGGACAAATCCAAGAATTCAACTCGAATTTACTGGTAAAGGCTCACGTATTATGGATTGGTTTAAAGCCTATAATAGCGGTATGAGTGATAAATACTATATGGATATGTTTGTCAAAGGATTTGGTGGAATGCAAGAAGCTAAAACACATCTTGGGGGACCTCCAAATTTCCAGCCAAGAAATAATGAAAATCTGTCAGATATAAAATATGAAGTCGCTAAAGGTTTAGCTTCTGATACAACAAGTACAGAATTGTATTTTACTAAGGATAAACCAGTTGAAGTAATTGGAGAAGAAGGATTTATTGTTTATATAGGCAATGAACAAAAGAAACTGTCAAGTGAAGATTCTATAACTGTAGATTATCTAGAAAATTTAGGCAACGGATTTACATTCAGACCTGAAAACCCAAGTAATCCATGCCCAAAGTTTACAGAATTTGCACAATTTTATTTTCAGGTCGCTTCAGAATTTTTTGCTTTGAAGGCTACTAAAGATGATTTCATGCGAGGAATTCAAAATATGAATATTGTTGATTTTATAAAATTAATGCCCGAATACAAAGAGGCCAAGAAAAACAAAAAAGGTTTTGACTTTGTGGCTCCAATAATCATTCTGGAAGGCATGAAGTTTTTAGAAAATATTTTACTTAAGAAACTATAGTTTTTTTTAATGAATACAGATTTATTTTTGCTGGTAGGTCGAAGAAAACTAAAATTACTTTATTGTCAAAATAAAGTGGATATTAGGGAATATGAGCATGAAAATAATACTCATATTCCTTTCTATTTTTATTCAAACAATAACGGTGATATTCTTTTAGGCGAAAGTGCGAAAATTAAATTTAAGAATTTAGATAAAGATGCTTACCACAACTACTTTGATCTAATAAAAAACGTAAACAAAAAATTTACTTTTTTTGGAGAAAAACAAAAGATAGATAAAATTATTGTCAGGGCAACTGAATATATCATTAATGAATTTTTGAAAAATGTATTATTTAGTGATGAAACAGTTTATGATTTAAAGGAAAAACTGAATATCAGTTTAATATTTTATAACGATGTAAGTGAAAATGAAATAACCTTTGTCAACAGTGTTTTTATTAAAGAAGGCTACAAGAAAATTAAGTCATTTTATTACAACTATCTATTGCTAAATTACTTAGATAAAAATAGAAAAATAGGTAGCTTTAAAGGATATATAATTGCAGATTCGATAGATAATAACTTACATATAAATTATTTTGATGATCTAAGCCGTAAACAATACAAAAACAATGCTATTGGCAAAAATTTAGCTGTAGACCCTAAAATAAAACTTCTTGGTTCTACAATACTTAACGTAGCAATTGAAAAAACAGGTTCATTAGTAAATCCTGATGATGAAGCTAAGAAACATGAGGCAATATTCAAAGAGGCTTACAAGCTGTATAACAAAAAGTCGGAGTTTAAGATTGACATTATATTGAGTGATGGAGCAAAGGCGAACGTAAAAATCAAAAAAAGTAGGATTAGAGATAAATTAACTTTTGCTGGTGAATTTACAAAAGACTTTAACTTTTTAGATCACTTTTATGATAAAACCGGTATTCAACAAAGTGAAATGATTTTTATTCTTCACAAAGATATCCATTCTGATAATTTTTCTGAAAAGATAAAATCTAATTATACAAATGTTTATCATTCAACAGAACTGTCATCAGAAATTTTTCAATTATTTTACAAAAATGTTGATTGTGCAAATAACGGAAATCTAACCTCAAATAATATAGAATCGAACACGAAACCAAAATTGTCTTCAAATTTGGTAGAAGAAAAAAATATAAATATTAAACAAACCCCTGAAATTTCAGTTAAATCCAAAGCCAAGGACTCTGAGATTAAAAAAATTAAAACAGTATCATCAAGAACTAAAACTCCTCCTCCTGTGCCTCCTCCACCCATAGCACGTAGACCTTCAGCACCGCCTAGGCCACCAAGACCACCAAGAAAGCCAAGTGCAAGCAAAAATATTAATCAAGCTACATCTCTCTCATCTAAACCAAAAAATATCAAAAATAAAAATGATGAAAGTGTTAAAAAAATTGTAAATTTATCCCCCCCACCTTTACCTGCAAAAAAATCCCAAAATGGTTCAGTAAAAAGAAAAAAAAATATTAGAAGACCAATTGTCCCACCTCCTCCACCAATGCCAAAAAAATAAATAATTTAAAAATATTAAAATGAGTATAAATTTAACTAAAAGTAGTACTATAAGTCTTGAAAAAATTGACCCTTCTTTGAAAAACATTCATGTTGGACTAGGGTGGGATGCTGAAGACTCAAATGGTAATGAAATTGATTGTGATGTATCCGTTTTCATGATTGACGTTAATAACAAAATACCCCAAGATGGCTTTTTTGTTTTTTATAATAATTTAAAAAGTGCTGATGGTGCTGTAATTCATCAAGGAGATAACAGAACTGGAGAAGGTGATGGCGACGATGAGGAGGTACATGTAGACTTATCAAATGTACACCCAGATATAGTGCAGATGATGTTTGTTGTAACTATACATGAAGCCCAAACCAATAACCAAAATTTTGGTATGGTAAAAAATGCCTATATTAGAATTTTGAATAAAGGTAATAATCAAGAATTATGTAAGTATAATTTAAACAATGAATTTGACGATGTAGATTCTGTGCAAATTGCAAGAATTTACAAGTATGATGATGAGTGGCATTTTGAAGCTCTTGCAGATGGATACTTAGGTGGTTTAGGAGCTTTATTAGAAATATACAATTAAAAAATAACTAACTTTAAAAATAAATAATTATGAGTGGATTTAATTTATCAAAAGGAACTTCCTTTAATTTATCAAAAGCTGCGCCAGGACTTTCAGTGGCGTATGTTGGATTAGGCTGGGATGCAAATGACGACCCAAATGGGCCAATATTTGATTTGGATGTATCAGCTTTTTGTTTAGGTGAAAATGGACAAATTCCTGAAATGACGGATCTTGTTTTTTATGGTTCAACAAATAAGACTGTTTTAGAAGGGGAAGAGCCTGATGAACGACCAGTTTCCACAGATGCTTCTGTATACGGAGCTATAGATGAAATTGGAGGTGGTGAAGGCGATGACGACGATGAAGATGGGGATGAAGAAGACATGCGTATATATTTTGAGCGCGTAGCTGATCATATTAAAGAAATAGTTGTTGTTGTTACAATTACAAAATATCCTCATGATGAAGAAAAAGATAGAAGAACACTTGATCTGGATATGAGTCAAGTAGACGGATGCTATGCTAGAATAATTGATGACTCTACAGGGACAGAATTATGTAGATATACACTCAGTGAAGATTTTGGAAAAGAAGATGCTGTCGAAGTTGGTAAGTTCAGCAAGGATTCATCAGGCGAGTGGAATTTCACTGCTATTGGTGAAGGTTATGTAGGTGGAATTATGGCCTTCATAAAGAAATATGCTAAAAATTTCTAATCATGGCAAAAAAGGATAAAGGATTTTCTCTGGACAAAGGTTCAGCAGAAGACAATAAAAATACAAGCTTCAATATTTCTAAAGATAATTCTTCAAAAGATTCGACGAGTTTCGAATTAGATAAAAGTTCATCTGACGATACAAATGCAACTTCCGGTTTTAATATCACAAAGGAAAATAGCACAAAAGATTCAACTAAATTTGAACTTGAAAAAGGAAGTGAAAGCAATTTAGCTGATAAAGTTGACAAAAAAGTAAAAGTTGACACTAAGACTAAAGCTGATGCAAAACCAAAAGCTGATAAAAAAGTAAAAGCTGACACTAAACCAAAAGTTGACACTAAGGCTAAAGCTGATACAAAACCAAAAGCTGACACAAAGCCTAAAGTTGGCGGAACATTATCTAATGATAAACAAAAATCAGGTAAATGGAAATACGCAGCTGCTGCTATCTTAATCCTTTTATTGGGATGGTATTTCTTAAGTGGAGATACAACTATTGATGATAATAACAATTTATCCAATAGTGTCGTTGACCTTCAAGATAATGATAATGATGGAATACCTAATGTAATGGAGATTGAAATGGGAACAGATCCTAATAATTCAGACTCAGATGGAGATGGACAAAGTGATGGAAGTGAGAAAAATTCTGGTTCTGACCCCAATAACTCTAATGATAAACAAAAATCAGGTAAATGGAAATACGCAGCTGCTGCTATCTTAATCCTTTTAT
>MDSZ01048946.1_pt1 | contig 10362 bp, 10 predicted proteins | sample 811201 | NCBI WGS metagenome assembly MDSZ01 (sample SAMN05326647, study PRJNA326480) | marine metagenome | isolation source: seawater | place: Indian Ocean: North | collected 2010 | reverse complement strand
TCAATTTTTCTTCAACAGTTTGATTTTGTTGATCTTTATTTTCTTGATTTTGCTGATCTTTATTTTCTTGATTTTGCTGATCTTTATTTTCTTGATTTTGCTGTTCTTTATTTTCTTGATTTTGTTGTTCTTTATTTTCTTGTTCTTTGATTTTTTTCATTACTAACTCATAATTATATTTAGATTCTACATTTTCAGGATTACTTTTTATAGAATTTTTAAATAATTCAGAAGATTCTTTCAATTTTTGATATTTATCTGATATTACACCTAATTGTTGATAAGCAATGGATTTTATATTACCTTTTTTTGATGTCGTTAAAGAGTTATAGCCATCGATTGCGTTTAATGTATCACCATTTAACAGATAAGAATGTGATAAATTTAGCATGACGTTATCATCATTTAAATTCATCGAATCAATTAAATATTTATATTTATCTATAGCTTGATCATATTTTTTTTCACTAAAATTTTTTTTTGCTTCCTTTTTTATTTCATTGATTTTTGAAATATTATTATCAAAATATGTGAAAAGATTTATTATTAATAGTGTTATAATTATTTTCATATTTCTAGTACTTTAAAAGTAAACAAAAAATCAATAACAAAAAGAAAAATTCCCAATAGTAAAAAGTAGTGATATTTGTTTTTTGAAATATCTAATTCTATGGAATCTTTTATATTTCCCTCTAAACTATTTATCTGATTTATAAGTTGTTTTATCTCATTTTTATTATTTGTTATTTCGTAATATCTTCCATTTGAAACTGAAGCTATTTTCTTTAATGAAACTGAATTGAGTTTAGTAATTACATTATTTCCATTTTGATCTTTTTTAATTTTTCCATTTGATGAAATTAAATTAATCCCTTTTTCTGTTCCTATACCCAACGTAAAAAGTTTAATTGAAGAATTCTTTATATCATTTATATATTGATTTGTATTTTCTCCAAAATCTTCTCCATCACTTATAAGAAGAATAATTTTTGACTTATTAGTATTAGGTTTGCTATCATCATTCTTTAACTTTTCTAAAGATATTTTTAGTGGAGGCCCAAAATCTGTACCAGTTTTTGGGACTAGTCCTGTATTTAATGTCTCAACAAATAAGTTTAATGCATTCTTATCGTATGTTAATGGACATTGAACAAATGCGTCATTGGAAAACATTATAATCCCGATACGATCAGAATAAAATTCATTTATAATTTTTTTTAATTCAAATTTTATTTTTTCTAATCTAGATGGCTGAATATCGTTGGCATTCATAGATTCAGATAAATCTACGGCAATCATTATATCTTTACCTACTATTTCTATTTCTTTTTTACTTTCTCCAAAAGATGGTCCAAGGATTGATAAAATAAACAATAAAAAGTATGTTGATCTCAAAAAAAATTTAATCAATATTTTATTGAAATTAACTGGTATGCTTTTATCTATTTTTTTAAATTTTATAAAATATAAAAAGTAAAAAATAGTAAAAAGAGATATCAATATAATTTCTATGTAGTCTAGATTTTTTATCCATTCCATAATAAGACTTAAAATTAGTCAATCAACTAACCTAAATTATCATAAAACTAATTTTTAACCTTTTTTCACATTTCATAATTAACTAATAAAAGTTTCATTGAATTATTCGATATTTTATATTTGCTCTCACAAAGGAGAGGTGGGTGAGTGGCTTAAACCAGCAGTTTGCTAAACTGCCGTACACCTTTATCGTGTACCGGGGGTTCGAATCCCCCTCTCTCCGCAATGAAATTTTTTGTTTATATCCAAATTTCAATACTTTTAATCCTTTTTCAAACTGAAGTACTTTCACAAAAAAGAAGTTTGAAAAATTATTCTAAAAACGTTTTTTATTTTGGAAATGACTCGATTAATTATCGAATTTTAGATCCATACTTTGTTCAAGAAAAACCTGTTCCTTTATTTATATTTTTGCATGGATCCGGTGAAAGAGGCAATGATAATAATTCTCAGCTAGTTCATGGATCTAAATTTTTTTTGAAAGAAACTGAAAAAATTGAATACAATTCTTATGTTATTTTTCCTCAATGCCCAAAAAACTCAAGATGGTCATATCATAATGAAGATCCTTGGATAAGTAAAAATAAGACAGAGGATAAAAAATCAATTTCATTATATGGAAATTTAGTAATCGAATTAATAAAACATTTGATAAAAGAAAAAAATATTGATAAAAATAGAATATATATTTCAGGTCTTTCTATGGGTGGTTATGGTGTTTTTGATTTGGTATCTAATAGACCAAAAATATTTGCTGCAGCAGCTCCAATTTGTGGAGGCGCAGATTTAGACTTACTTCAAAATGCTATAGAGGTTCCTTTTTGGATTTTTCATGGCGATATGGATAGGGTTGTTTCGGTTGATAAATCAAGAAAAGCTTATAATTTTTTAATAGAAAACTCAAAAACAAATATTTTATATACAGAATATAAAGGTGTATATCATAATGCATGGGATTATGTTTTTAATGAAGAAAACTTTTTTGATTGGTTTTTCAAAAAAAATAAAAATCAATATTGAATTGCACTTTTGTAAGGTATATTACTTTTTGGTTTAAGTTTCGTTAGTTCTACTAGATATAAAGCATACACTGGATTGTATCCAGCTTTTTTTAAAACTGAATATGCTCCATTTCCTGTACCCCCCGTTGCAATAACATCATCAAAAATTAAAACTTTTCCACTTCCCTCTTGAACTTGCATTGTAGCTTCACCATATTCAAGTTTATGTTTTACTGTAAATATTTTTCCTGGTAATCTATTTTTTTACTTCTACATAAAACAATACCTTTTTTAAGTTTATCAGCAAGTATTGATCCAATTAAAAATCCTCTTGCCTCAATTAAAGCTATGTAATCATATTGTATATCTTTGATTAGTTGTATACAATTATTAACTAACTCTTTTCTAATTTTTGGATTTTTATAAACAGGGTTTAAATCATAGTATTTGATACCATCAATCGGATAGTCTAGATAAGTTTTAATGTGTTTTTTAATTTTTTCCATGAAGATTTTTCATTCAAATATACCAAAATTATATAGATTAGTTGGAATTGTAATTTGGTTTATTTATTATGTTTGTTCAATGAAAAATAAAATCTTAATTATATTTTTTCTATTTTTTTCTATCTCATTTAAAAACGTATTTGGTCAAAATGATAATAGATTAAAAGGTCTGGATAATGAACTCAATAAAGTTTTAAAGTCTTTAAAAGAAGTTGGTTTTGCCGTTGCTATTGTTGAAAAAGATAAAATGATTTATGCTAAGGGTTTTGGTTATAGAGATTATGAAAATAAAATTTTAAATGATGAAAATACCTTATTTGCAATTGGATCATGTACAAAAGCTTTTACATCTTCTATATTAGGAGTGCTCAGAGATGAAGGAAAGCTTAATTTTGAGGATAGTCCAATTGATCATGTTAAAGAGTTAAGATTTTATAATGGCAATTTGAATGAAATAATTTCTATTAGAGATTTGATGAGTCATAGAACTGGAATTCCAAGGCATGATTTTTCTTGGTATTTTTTTCCTACTTTTTCTAAAGATAGTTTAATTAAAAGAATTCAATACCATAAGCCTTTCACAACAGTTAGAAATAAATATTGGTATAATAATTTTATGTTTTTAGTTCAAGGTGTTATTGCTGAAAGGATAACTGGTAAATCATGGGAAAATAATATTAGAGAAAAAATATTTCAACCATTGGGTATGAATAGATCAAATCTCTCAATAGAAGAATTGGAAAAAGAAGAAAATGCAGCTTTTGGATATTTAAATGATCATGAGAAAACAGATTATTATAAAATAGCAGGAATGAGACCCGCTGGCAGTATAAATAGTAGTGTTAAAGAAATGTCTAAATGGTTAGTTACTTGGATAAATGGAGGAAAATATAATGGAAATCAAATTTTACCTTCTTCCTACGTTATAGAAGCAATGAGTTCTCATAATGTTTCAGGAGCTAATTTGCCAACAAAAGAAACACCTGACTTACATCTTAGTAATTATGGTTATGGTTGGCAGATATCATCTTATAAAGGTCATTATAGAGTTGAACATGGAGGTGCTATTGATGGTTTTAGAGCTTCCACTGCTTTTTTTCCTACTGATAGTTTGGGTATTGTAGTTCTTGCAAATCAAGGAGGTTCTTTAATTCCTGCTATTGTTAGAAACATTATTTCGGATAGAATGTTAGAAGAAGAAAAAACTGATTGGTTAAAATTTGTATTAAAACAAAGAAAAGCGATTCAAAAGGATAATAAAGAAGCAAAAAAAATATTTACTTCATCTAAAATTGAAGGAACAAATCCTTCTCTTGAATTAGAAGAATATATTGGATATTTTAATCATCCTGGATATGGTACGATTGAATTATTGAAAAAGGAAGATTCTTTATTTGCTGTGACTCCATATATAACTATGTGGCTTGATCATTATCATTATGATACATTTATTCCTGTAGAGGTTGTAGATGGCAAAGTTGATACTCTTCTTTCTTACAATGATTTTTTAATTAAATTTTCACTTAACAATAAAGGTGAGGCAAACTCTTTGAGTGTAAAATTTGAAGTTGCTATAGAAGAGCCGATAGAGTTTAAAAGAATATCAAAAGAAGTGAATCTTGAAAAAGAAGAAATGGAAAAATATATTGGTGAATATAAACTTACCCCACAGGTAACTACTAAAGTTTATTTAAAAGATGATAAATTATTCGTTTTTATACCAGGTCAGCCAGAATATGAACTTCTATCGATAGGTAAAAATAAGTTTGAAATAATAATTTTAGAAGGCTATAAATTAGAATTTATTATTAATGATAAAGGAATGGTAACTGATCTTATATTTATCCAGCCCAACGGTAACTTTTCTGCGAAGAAAAAATAGAAATAGTTTATTACAATTTTCTTTTTTATTAAAATATATGCTGTATCTTCGCCTAAATTTAAATCTAATTATGGAAAAAGGAACAGTAAAATTTTTTAATGAATCCAAAGGATATGGGTTTGTTATTTCCTCTAAAGATGAATCTGAATATTTCGTTCATGTTTCTAAGCTTATTGATGAAGTTAAAGAAGGTGACAATGTTGAGTTTGAGTTAGAGGAAGGAAGAAAGGGATTGAATGCTGTTAATGTTAAGGTTGTATCTTAATATTATAATATCATCAACTATATCAAATTTTTTTTCTCAAATATTTTTTAATCAATTATATTAATTGTCCCATACATTTCTTTATGTATAGAGCACTGATAGTGATATTTTCCCGAAATATTTGATTGAACGGAGTATGTGTTTTTTATATTGATATTATCCTTAGCATTCCAAGAAATCATTCCATTATCTGCACCATTATTTATTACGAATCTAATAAGATTATCTGTTCCTATACCTTTCTTTGTTTTTAAATAAAATGGATGTCCAGTTGCACTTACATTAAAAATTATTTTATCATCTACTTTAAATGTGAGAGATGGATCTTTACCACTAAACTTACCATTTCTATCATTTCCAGATAATAAATAACTATCATTACTAGACTCATTAACATTTATTATAAAAGAATTATTAGAAGAATAGTTATAGTTTAAATCTTCATCTGAACATGAAGAGGCAAAGAAAAAAACTATAATGTACAAAGCAAACTTAATATTCATTTAATTATAAGATTAATCGTAAGAATCAATTATGGTAATTACGCCGTTCATACTATTGTGTACTGAACATTGATAATAATAAGTACCGGGTGAGCTAGGCTTCCAAGTAACATTACCATTAGTAGATCCATTATTGTTAACACCTGGTATTAAATTACCTGTGCCAACTCCTTGTTTTGTTTTTAAATAGAAGGGATGCCCTGATGCCATTACTTGAAAAGTTATATCATCACCTACAGTAAATGATATACTAGGATCATTACCCGTGACGGATCCATTTCCATCATTGCCATTTAAAATGTAGTCACCATTTCCAGATGCTGAAACATCAATGATTAAGTCACCTGAGGGTTTGTAACTACTAGTTACATAGTCATCATCATTTGAACATGCCGAAATTATCAAAAAAAGAAATAATATTTTTAAATTTTTCATGATTTATTAACATTTTATTTTTTACTACAACGATTTTTTTATAAAAGGGTTTAAGATTTATTTTTGTTTTCCTAATTAGCTTCCCTTAAGTTTAATACATCAATTTCACCAACATAATCATGTGTTGCATTAGTAAATTAATAGATTTAGATTTGCAAAAAAAAGTTTGGTCCCGTAGCTCAACTGGATAGAGCAACTGCCTTCTAAGCAGTAGGTTACAGGTTCGACTCCTGTCGGGATCACTTATTAAATTATTCAATTAGCTTTCCGGGTTCTCTTATGTTTTTACCTATTCTTTTTTGTAAGTTATCTCCTAAATCATTTCTAGCTTTTTCTGCTAAGATTTCAATTTCTTGAACAATTTTTGGATAAAGATCTTTTACATCATATTCTTCTCCTGGATCTCTTCTAAGATTATATAAAGCATAATCAGTAATTATTTGAGAATATTTTCCTGGATGACCATCATTTTTTGGTAAAACATTTTTATAAGATCTGCTCTTATGTGGAAAAACTAATTTCCAATTATCTTTTCTTATTGCTTCTAAATTATTTTTTCCATAATAAAAATATAAATGATTCCTTGGGTTTGAATTTATATTTCCTTCTAAAATTCCAGATATATCAACACCATCAATTATGTGATTTGGTAATTTTTCTGATACTATTTTAGCAATTGTTGGAAAAATATCTATTGTTGCAGCGATTTTATTTGATATGGTTCCTCCTTTAATCACCTTAGGCCATTTCATAATAGTTGGAACTCTAACGCCTCCTTCAAAAGTTGTGCCTTTACCTTCTCTTAGTCCACCTGATGAACCTGCATGATTACCGAAATTTAACCATGGGCCATTATCACTAGTAAATATTAAAAATGTATTTTCTTCAATGTTATTTTTTCTTAGGGCTTTCACTATTTCACCTACTGACCAATCAATTTCCATCATCAGATCTCCATACAAACCTTGAGAACTTTTTCCTTTAAATTTATTTGATACAGCTATTGGAACATGAGGCATAGTATGAGGTAAATAAAGAAAAAAAGGATTGTCTTTATTATCATTTATAAATTTTACTGAATTTTCAGTGTAAAGAGTAGTTAGCTTCGCTTGATCTTCTAGGGTTTTAATTTCTTCTACTTTATCAAAATCTTTTATCAAAGGTAATTGAGGGTATGATTTTTTCCTCCAACTAGAAGTGTCGGCAATTTGTATGCCATCAAAATCAACTGGCCACATATCATTTGAATAAGGTATTCCTAGATAACTATCAAATCCATGATTTAAAGGAAGAAATTGTTTTTGATGTCCAAGGTGCCACTTTCCAAAAATTGAAGTTGCATATCCTTTCTTTTTTAGTAGTTCCGCAATAGTAATTTCTTTTTCATTTAACCCAATTTTTGAGTAGGGCATTAAAGCTCCACTAATGCCTATTCTATTGGAATAACATCCTGTAAGTAAGGATGCTCTAGAAGCACTGCATACTGGCTGGACAGTATAAAAATTAGTAAATAACATTCCCTCATTAACAAGATTGTTCAAGTTGGGGGTTTCATAATTAATTGCTCCAAAAGAATTTATATCCCCGTAACCTAAGTCATCCATAAAAATAATTATGAAATTGGGACTTTTTATGGAAGTATTTTTTTGATTACAACTAAAAAAAAATAATAGAAAAAAAAAGATAAAATTTTTAAACATAGTTTTACAAATGATTGATCAGGTTTTGTAAAAATCTTTTAAAGCAATTGAAAATTTTTTTAAATCTTCAATTCTACCTGTGCTAATTCTACACCAATTAAAGTAAGGAGGAAATGCTCTACCTACTAAAATATTTTTCTTTTTCATAAAATCTTGAACTTTATCTATATGATGTCCTGATTTAAAAAAAACAAAATTTGTGTATGATTTTTTATATTCTAAGTCCAGATCTTCAAAAAGAGAATATAAAAAATTTAATCCTTCATTGTTTTTATTCAAACTATAATTAAAAAACTCTATATCATCATATGCATTAATTGCAGCGTGAGAAGCTAGAATATTAGTTCCAGCCATTGTACATTTTTTCAATTGACTTATCCTTTCCTTGTTTGAAATAAGATACCCAATCCTTAATCCGGCTAGACCATAGACTTTAGAAAATGTTCTAGAAACAATAATATTATGACCTTTTTTAACAAGTTTAGTCATTGTAGGGTATCCGTCATTAATTGAATAATCATAGTAAGCTTCATCTACAAAAACACAAGTCTTTTTTGAAATATTTAAACAAAAATTTTCTAAAGCATTTGAATCTAACATAGTGCCTGTTGGGTTATTTGGATTGCATACAAAAATCATACTTGTTTTGTCTGATACCCTATTTTTCATTTCATTCAAATCATATTTTAGTTCTTTATCAAGAGGCACCCAGTTTATTTTACAATCAAACTCCTTAGCATAAGTCATTAAAGCTAGGTAAGTAGGTTTACAAGCAATAATTTCTTTTTTTTCAATCCCAAATAGTCTTCCTGTTGCTCTTAAGCCTTCATTTGATCCTCCTGTTACAAGTACCATTCCTGGATCAACACCTTCTCTTTTAGCGATTTTTTTTTCAAGTTGTGAAATTCTATTATAGGGCTCACTATATGGATATCTACATACTTCATCAAAAGCACTTACAATTGCATTTCTAACTTTTTCTGAAGGACCATATGGATTTTCATTAGAGCTTAATTTAATAGGAATACTTTCTTTTGAGTTTTTATTTAAATTAATTTCCTTAGAATTTATAAGTCCTGTTAATGGTATTGATGCTCCAGATATTCCTAGAAGCTTAATTAAATTTCTTCTGCTTATTTGTTTATTCATCTTAATAAAATTTTATAGATTTAAATATTAACTCATTCTCTGAATTTTTAAATATAGTAAATATTATGGAAACCAAATTAAAGAAACCTATTTTGACTTTATTTTCAATTTTTTTTCTATCAAATTTAATTTTTTCTCAACCAAGTAATAAGTTAGAACCAATAGATGTTTTTGATCTAGAATATATTTCTAATCCTGAAATTTCACCTAATGGTGAGATGATACTCTTTCAAAGAAACTTTAAAGATATAATGACGGATAAAAATTTATCTAATATATGGATTGTTAATTTTAATGGTATTGGAATGAAACCAATAACAACTGGTAATCATAATTCATTTTCTCCAAAATGGTCAAATAATGGAAAGATGTTTACGTTTAAATCTAATCATGATGGAACTACTCAGCTTTATTTACATAATTTAGAAAATAACTCAACTCAAAAACTTACAAACTTACATTCATCAATAGGGAATGTTGAATGGTCTTATGATGATAAGCATCTTTTATTTAACTCATTTGTTGAAGCTAAAGATGATGAGTTCATTGAAATGCCAGAAAAACCAGAAGGAGCTAAGTGGAATGCTCCACCAATAGAAATTGATGATATGGTTTATAGATATGATGGAAGAGGGTATAGGAAAAGTGGAAATAATCAAATTTTTATTCTCCCGGTAGAAGGAGGTACTCCCAGGCAGATTAGTTTTTTGAAAAAAAACCCTAGTTCAGCTATTTGGCTAGATAGTGAAAACGTTCTTTTTTCAGCAAATCTTAGCGATAACTCTGATTTTGAACCAAATAATTCAGAAATTTATAAGCTAAATATAAAATCTGGAAAAATAGATCAATTAACCTCAAGATTTGGTCCTGATAGATCACCTATAGTATCGCCTGATAAAACAAAAATTGCTTTTCTTGGTTATGATGATAAATTTTTAGGGTATCAACAAAATTCACTTTATATAATGGATGTAAATGGAGAAAATGTTAAGTTGATTTCACAGGGCTTTGATAGAAATATTAGTAACATTAATTGGATGAAAGATGGTAAGGGTTTTTATTTCCAATATGATAGTGAAGGAATGACTAGAATTGCTTCAATTAATCTTAATGGAAGAGTTAAGGATATTGTAGATGAATTGGGAGGGTTGTCTCTAGGAAGACCATATAGTGGTGGTAATTATACTATATCTTCTTCTGGAAGATATGCATTTACTTATGGAAACGTTTATAACCCAGCAGATTTAGCTGTTGGTTATAACGGATCAAAAAATAGATTAACTGATTTAAATAAAGATCTTTTTGATTATAAGGAATTAGGAAAAGTTGAAGAGGTATGGTACGAGTCATCATATGATGGTAAAAAAATACAAGGATGGTTA
>MDSZ01031748.1_pt1 | contig 10362 bp, 7 predicted proteins | sample 811201 | NCBI WGS metagenome assembly MDSZ01 (sample SAMN05326647, study PRJNA326480) | marine metagenome | isolation source: seawater | place: Indian Ocean: North | collected 2010 | reverse complement strand
TGCGGCATCTTTTCAAAAAACAATAATTGAAATTTTAGAAAAAAAAACAAAGATAGCTTTTAAAGAATTTGAAAAACAAATTAAACCAAAGGTAAAAAAATTTGTTATTGCAGGCGGTGTTGCAGCAAATCAACAGATAAGAAATATGCTAATCAATCTATGTAAAAAAGAGAATTATAAATCTATTTTTCCTCCTATAGAATTATGTAGTGATAATGCTGCTATGATAGCTATGGTTGGATTAGAAAAATTTAAATTAAAAAAGTTTAACAATCTAGATTTCCCAGCAAAACCAAGGTGGCCTTTAGATGAAAAAGCTGCATTTCTAAAAGGAGCGGGAGTTAAATTTTCGTAAAATTTTTTTATTAATCAATAGTACGAGATGAGTGATGATAACAGCTTATGTTGATATCTCCAATTGCCGAGTATATTAAATGACATTGCGCACTCGTAAGTACACTTACATTTTGAATTAATAATAAATTCTTTAATCTCCTTATTTTTTTGAGTTGTCCATAACTTCAGAAAATCCATATCAAATTCTCTAAGATCTCCGATTAATTTGTCTTCAAGTATTTCACAAGGATAAACCTTTCCGTCAGCAGTAATTACACCAAACAAAGAAGAGGCGTGGCAAGGACTAATATACTTATCATTTTTATATATTTTTTTAATTAAATCCCAAGAAATTTCATCTTTTTTGTTATGGATTTTACCCTGTAAGGAATTAGCATAGTTGATAATTTTTTTCTTTTTTTGATAATCTTTAATTTTTTTTGTAAGCCAGTCATATGCTCTCAATATTTCTTCAACTTTTTCTTTCGGTCTTGTATAAACACCTTCATCTCTGACAAGACAACATTTCAATGAGTCGATATTACATTGTTCAGTAAAATAATTAAATATCTCTTTTATATTTGAACAATTTTCATGAGTAACAGTAATACTTACAGATGCATTTATGTTTGGATTTTTTAAATTTTTAATCATTCTGTAAGTCTTCATACAATCATCAAATAAATTTTTAATTTTTCTTACAGCATTATGCTTCTCTGGCAGATCATCTATAGAAATTTGAAAATTTATTTCTATATCTGAATTGTAATTTGAAATTTCATCTACAAATAATTTTGCTCTATCTGGCAAGCTCCCATTGGTAGTTATATAAATTGATTGAATAGTAGTATTTTTGATATAAAGTTTTGCAATATCAATAATATCTTTTCTAGCAAAAGGTTCTCCGCCTGTAAAATTTACATTCAATAAGGTGTCACCCATATTTTTTGTCATTTTATCAATTTCATCTAATGTAAGTTCTCCTTTAAAGGTCTCAGAATTATCAAAATCTATAAAACAAAAAGAACATCTCGCATTACATCTATTAGTTAAAAAATGAATTAAACTAACTGGTGTTTTTTTTTTAAAATAAATATTGCTTAAAACTTTAGAAAATTTTGCTTTTTTTGTTATCAATTTATTTTTGTGTATATAATTTTTTTATTATGTAATCCTTCAATATTAAACTCGATATAAAACCAATACCAGGCATAAAGATACTTATTAAAGTTAGTTTTAAACTTTTAAAAAAATAATTCGAGTAACTAATCTTAAAAGCATTTATTAAACTAATTACAAAGATAAATACTAAACCAAAAATATAAATATTAAAGAAAAATTTACTCAAAAATAGTAATGGAAATGATAAAATAAATAGAATTGGCAAAGCAGAAATAAGTAAAAGAAAACTTTCTAAACAAGGAAACTTAATGAACGTTCTTAAACCTGTTGATCCATAAACAAACCTCTGTCGTGCAAAGTGTTTAAAGTCTCTATCTTTGTGATACACAAAAATGTTTGGACAAAACATTATTTTATAACCAAGTTTTCTAATATTTTTATTTAAAGAAATTTCCTCACTAGAATATAAATTTTCATACATTCCGTTTACTTTTTTATATAGTTTGGTCCTTACAATCATATTACAACTCGGAAGAAAATTAACATAAGTATTTTCATTACCTTTGCGACTCTTAGTAATAGTATTTAACGTAACAAAAGATAATTTCCTTGAACGGGAAACTAATCTTTTTTCTACATCAAATGTTTGAGGAGATAAATTAGGCCCTCCAATTATGCCTACATCTTTGTGTATTAGAAAAATTTGATGAACATCATTTAACCATTTCGACTTGGGATAAGCATCACTATCTATAAAACAAACAAATTTTGTTTTAGAATATTTAACACCTAAATTTCTTTTAAAACCAATTGATTTATTTCCAGAAACAAAAACTTTTATTTTTTTATCTTTTTTAAATTTTTGTGGTTTATCTAGAATAACATATATTAAAATTTTTTTATAATATTTTCTTATACTTTTAATACAATAACTTAAATTTTGATCATAGATCCTTGAGGGAATTATTACAGTTATATCTTTTTCTACAAATCTAGTCACAACAGTAATGATTAATTTGTTTGTTATTCAATATTTTTTTCTTTAAATTGTTTTTGTTTGGTATATTGAAATTAGAAATAACACAATGTCAAATTTAAAACTATCAATAATTATCCCAGCCTACAATGAAGAGAAGACAATAATTCAAACTTTGAAAAGAATAAAAAAAACAAAAACTGATAATATTAATTATGAAGTAATTGTAATTAATGACGGTTCAAAAGATCAAACCCTTAGTTTATTAAAATCGAATAACGAACTTTATGAAAAGTTAATAGATTATAGTAATAATTCAGGAAAAGGGTTTGCGGTTAAAAAGGGATTAGAAGTCTCAACCGGAGATTATGTAATTTTTCAAGATGCAGACTTGGAATATGATCCAAAAGATTTTGAAAAATTTGTTGATCTAATTAATACTCACAATGTAGATGGAATAATTGGATCCAGATTTGTTTATAGTGGTTTTACAAGATCTCATAACATTATGAATAAAATTGGTAATCATTTATTAACTTTCATATTTAATATACTTTATAATACTACTTTTACAGATATCTATTCATGTTATTTTTGTTTTAAAAAAAAATTATTAAATTACGTGGATCTTAAAACAGTAGGTTTCGAACAACATGCTGAAATTTTGTGTAAAACTATAAAAAAAGGGAAATATTTTTATGAAGTACCAATTAGCTATAATGGAAGAACTTCTGATGAAGGTAAGAAAATTAAATATTACCATTTTTTTTCTGTTTTATTTAGAATTATTGCAGAAAGAGTGTCTTTCAAATAACTAATCTATGACAAAAAAAATAGTAATTGTTGGAGCCCTTGGTTATTTAGGTACAGAATTATGTAAAATCTATTCTGGTGAAAGTTGGAATAATAAAATTTTGGCATTAGATAGTAGATTTATATCAGAACGAGTAAAACAATTAAAAGATTGGAATATTGAATTTTATCAAGGTCATATCTTAGATTTAAATTTCTTAAAAAAACATCTCAATGACGCTGATATTGTTCATCACTTAGCTGGTGTAACAGATGTGGCTTATGTAAAAACACAAGCCAATTCAGAGCTAGACGAAAAAATAAGATCAATTGCTGTTGATGGTACAAATAATATATTAGAATCTATCCCATCAAACTGTAAACTAATTTTTCCCTCAACTCATGTTGTTTTTGAAGGATTTTCAGAAGCAAAAGAAAATATAATTGAAGATGAAGAAACAAGACCAATTTTAATGTATGCAAAAAGTAAAGTTCAAAATGAAATTGATATTAAAAAATCAAAAAATGATTATGTAATTTTAAGATTGGGTTCAGTTTATGGTTATTCTTTAGACACAATGCGTATTAATATTATGCCAAATCTTTTTTCAAAAATTACTTCTCAAAATGGTACCATCAAACTCTTTTCTGGAGGAAAACAATTAAAAAGTCTTGTGAATTTAATTGATGTCGTGAGATGTATGAAATTTGTTGAGGAAAATTCAAAAATTAAAAGAGAAACTTTCCATTTAGTCAAAGAACAAACTACAGTAAAAAAAGTTGCTGAAATATGCAAAAAAATAAATCCAAAAGTAAATTTAGAGGTAACAAACGATGAAACACCAAATAAAGGTTATACGCTCTCTAACAAAAAATTATTAAAAACTGGATTTAAATTTTTATATAATATTGAAGACTCAATTAAAGAAATGATTAAACAATGGTCCTTTAAAAAAAACAAAAATAATTTAGAGCATATTTTTAAAGGTCAAAATGAATTTATTGATATTAGAGGTAAAATAAGTAATTATGAACTACCAGAATCTATTAATTTAATTGGCTACATAGAATCTAAAAAGGGAACTGTTAGAGCCAATCATTTTCACCCAATTCAAGAACAAAAATGTTTGTTGGTAAAAGGACAATTTATCAGCATTTATAAAGATTTATTAAATGATAATTCCCATAGAATTACTCATATAGTTAACGAAGGAGATTTAATAGTAACCAAACCAAATGTTGCGCATTCGATGGTGTTTACTAAAGACTCAATATTTCTTAATTTAGTAAGAGGTGAAAGAGAACATGAAAATTATGGTATAACACACACTCTTCCATATAAATTAGTAAATGATGACGATCGTGACAACCTTGTCAAAAATTATAAGTTTGATTGTAGATGTTGTGGAAATAAAAATTTAAAAAGAGTTATCTCTTTAGGTTTTCAACCTTTGGCTAATAATTTGAAAAATAATAAAAAAGATAAAGATAATCTTTATCCTTTAGAAATGAATTATTGTTCTGAATGTCATAATTGCCAACTTTCAGTAACTGTAGATGAAAAAAAAATGTTTACAAATTATCTTTATTTATCCTCTACTTCCAAATCATTTAGAGATCATTTTGAAAAAGCTGCTAAAAAATATGTTTCCGAATTTAAACTGTCTTCAAATAAATCATATATAATTGATATAGGCAGTAATGATGGGATCGGCCTCAAACCCTTTAGAGACCTAAAATTTAAAAGACTTTTAGGTATTGAACCAGCAAAAAACTTAGCAAAAATTGCTAACAAGAATAAAATTAAAACTTTCAATGGTTTTTTAAACAAAGAAAATTTATCAAAGATTCGTGGTAATGCAGATTTAATTTTAGCTTCAAACGTATTTGCACACTCTAATAATTTAAAAATGATGGCTGAGTGCATGTTGAAACTATTAAAGAAAAACGGAACTATAATTATTGAAGTTCAATATCTTGTTAGTACACTTAACGATCTTACATTCGATAATATATACCATGAACACTTTAATTATTGGTCATTGACTTCCTTAACTTATTTTTTTAATCAATTGAATGTTAAAATTTTTAAAGCAGAAAAAGTGGATACTCACGGTGGTTCTTTGAGGGTTTATATTTCTAAAAATAAAAATAAGAAAGTTTCGGAAAGCATCAAAAAAATTTTAAAAGAAGAAGAAAAATTTGGAATAAAGAAATTTGAAACCTATACAAAATTTGCAGAAAAAATTTATAATATTAAAAAAAATTTTTTAGAAAACATTAAATTTATTAAAGATAAAAATTATAAAATTATAGGTTATGGTTCACCAGCCAAAGCTACAACTGCACTTAACTTTTTTGGAGTATCTAAAGAAATTGACTATATTATTGAGGACAATAAACTTAAACAAGGTAAGTATCTTCCTGGTGTGAATATACCAATTACTAACAATAAAATTGTATCTGAAAATTCTTTTCTATTAGTTCTTGCATGGAACTTTTATAATGAAATAAAAAAAAAGAATAAGGATAAGTTTAAACAAATCTTTAATACAAAAAGTTTAGAAAGTAAAAATTTTGTAAATGAATATAAAAAAAATAATTCATAGAGAATTTTTCATAACTATCGTTTTAATTCTTATTATTGTTTTATTTTTAAAAAATATTAATTTTTTCAAAAAAATGTATTTTTTCAGCAATACTAATTTTGACAAAAGATTTACAAATAAAGTCTATAATTATTGTGCAGATGACGCGATAGGATATATCTATGATATTACAAAAAAATTTAATATTAGAAATAATCCTAAAGTATTCAATTCAGATATACAACCTGACCCAAGTTGGGTTTTTCTAAATACCTCAAAACCTAAATCTGATGAATATTTGTTTTTACTAAATTATGTAGAAAATCAAAAAGTATCTTTTGAAAAAAAAGGAGATTTTTTTATCAATAAAAATATAGTCAATGCATCAGGAATTAGTGAAATTGAATTTCTTTCAGAGGATGGGAAATATCTCGAAATAAATGGATATGTAAAATTATATAATATCAAAGTTGGAACCTATAATTTTAAAAACTTTGAAAATTTATTAGAAAAAGACATCAGCTCTAAAAAAATCGATGAGTTCAGACTTAAATCAAATGACTACATAAACGGAAAATACAAGATAAATAAAAAAAATGAGAGTTTTGGTGGTAGAGGAAACATTAATTTGATTAAAGTTCTTAATAATCAAAATTCAGTAATCAAAAAAATTAAAAAAATAAGAATTAGTTTAATCCATCAGGTGTCACTAGATGATTTTGAAATATTAGATAGTTATAAAAATAAATGTTTTTACTTAAAAAAAAATGGATGAAATAATTAAAATATTTGTTCAGGTTGTCTTAATATCTATTATTTTTTCACTGCCTGCATTAAGTCTAAAAAAAATAAATTTAAATGGATTAAAAGAATTCTCTTATTTTGATAAAGTATTTTTAAACTTCATTTTTGTAATAAATTTAATATTAATTTTATCATTTTTTAACTTAAATATCATCAATATATTAATAGTTACCTTTTTGTTTATTTTGATTTTAACCACATATAATTTTTTTACTAATTTTAAATATGAAAAGAAAAAAATAGATACAAGAATAATCTTTTTTTTAATTTTCTTTATTATAATTGCTTTAGATGTGAGCTTCAATCTTGAGCTTGGCTGGGACGCTCAAAAGTTATGGTTTCCAAAAACTTTAAATTTTTATCAAGGAAATAATTTAGAAAATTTGGAAAAACTTCATTGGCCAGAATATCCATACCTGGGATCTTTGTTATGGGCTTTCTTTTGGAAAATTAGTTTTTCAGAATATGAATATTTGGGAAGGTTTGTTTATATATTTATCTTTTGCTTATCTGTTTTTTCTATAACTGATATTTTAAAAGTATCATTTATTAAACAAATATTATTTGCCTCTATAAACATAGCTCTTGTTTACAATTATCATCTTTTTAGTGGTTACCAAGAAATCCTTATTTATTCATTATTAATTTATGTAGCTAAATATTCTTATCTATTAATTTATGAAAAAAAATTAAATATTTTATATTTAGTATTACTTCTTTTTACATTTAATGCTCTTATATGGACAAAAAATGAGGGTATATTTATCTCTTTATTTACTCTTATTATAATTTTTATATTTTCAAAAATTAAATTAAATCAAAAATTATTTTTTTCATCATTTTTAATAATATTAATTATCTTGAGATTATCAATTTTTCAATTTTATGGATTTGAATTGAGCCTTCAACCTGGATCATATGGAAATTTTTCTTTTGAAGAATTATTAAATAAATTAAATTTTGAAAGAATTTATTTAATACAAAAGTATATCTTTCAAAGTTTTTTTAAAAATTATAATTATTTGATTATGTTAATTCCTCTATTTTTTTTAATTTATTTTTATAGAAACAAAAATTTTAAAAATATTAATTTTATATTGGTATATCTTTTTTCACATTTTGTTTTTATAAATTTTGCATACTTGATGACAGAAAGACCATTAGAATTTGCTGTAAAAACTGGAGTCGACAGACTTATGTTTGAATTCTCAGCATACTATTATTTGTTAATTATAATATGTGTAAACGATTACATAAGGTCTAAAAAATAAATACACTTAATTACTTGACTTAAAGTTTATTCATATATTGATGTTTTGAGGAATTTTCCTTTCAGTAAAATTTTTGTATGCGATTGAATATGCTTTCTCAATATTTTTTGTATATACTTTAGATTTAAATAAGTTAGATAAAAGTTTATTCTTTTGAATTTTCAATTTAATATTTTTAAAGTAATCTTCATTTTGAGAAATTTTTAATGCTAATTTTTCGTATTCATCCTCATTTTCTGTAATTAATTCAGTAACTTTGATAGAACTTAATAAACTAGCTGCAACTCTACTGGCAAAACTTTTACCTTTTAATGTCAAGACTGGTAAATTTACTCTAATAGCATCACTACAAGTTGTGTGTGCATTGTAAGGAAAAGTATCTAAAACTAAATCAGCCAATTGTAATCTTTTTAAATGTTCGTCTAATGGCATATGTTTTGCAAATATTAACCTCTTTGGATCTATGTTTTTATTTTGAGCAAAATTTCTTAAATTCTCAACAGATAAGTCATTATCACTCATTATCCAAAGAACACTGTCCAAATTCTTAGAAAGTATTTTCATCCATAAATCAAAAATTTTTATATTAATTTTGTGATTAGAATTAAAACTACAGAATATAAATTTATTATCTGGCAATCCAAACATTTCTTTTGTAAAATTTTTATCAGAGATTTTTTTTGTATCTTCGTTAGCTTGATAAGTGTCAGGAAGATATATTATTTTTTCTGAATAATATTTTTGTTGATCTTCAGGAATCAATACTTTGTCTGCAACAATATAATCAAAAAATCTTGAACCAGATGTACCTGGATAGCCAAGAAAGTTTATTTGTATAGGGGCTATTTTTTTTTGAAAAATTCCAAAACGGTTTCTGTTACCTGTATGACACATTAAATCAATTGCAATGTCTATACCAATTTTTTTTGTTAATTCTGCAACACTTTTATCATTTTGATTATTAATGTCGTGAAAACCATCAAAACATTTCAAAATCCTCTTTTGTAAAAAATCTTTATCATTAAGCGGGGGGCCAAAATAAAAACCAAATAACTCAAATAAAGATTTATCATGCAATTCGAGCATTTGCACCATCAAATGCCCCATTGCATGTGTTCTAAAATCAGCCGAATAAAAACCAAGTTTAATTTTTTTTTCTTTTTTTATTTTATGATTTAAAATCTCGTCATTTTCATTTTTAAATTGTTGAGACCAAACTTTAGCAGTCTCAAGTAGAATTTTTGGTGAGTCAAAAAGAGTAGTGGCGGCAAAAGGGGCAGATGATTTATTTTTATCAAGAATTTCATTTTCAAGTTTTCTCATTTCATTTTCAATATTGTCCCAATCACATATTTTAGTTTTTGCATGAATCATATCGCCTAGTAGAAATGGATGATTTGGATTTAATCTATATGCAGTTTGATAATTTTTTATTGCCTCTGTGTGATGGTTTATCTCGCTTAGTATGTCTGCTTTTTGAGCGTAAAAATTTACGTTGTCTGGTTCAAAAATAATTAACTTATCGAGTTGAGTTAAAGCTTGATCAAATTTTTTTTGATTTATATAAAATGAGTTTCTACTTTTTAAAGCTGGGAGATAATCGCTTTTAATCTGTAAAGCTTTATCAAAACTTTTTATTGCATTTTCATAATCATTCATCTTAGTAAAAACATTACCCATGTTATGATAAGCTTCATAATAATCATTTTTAATTCCAATAGCTTTATCGTAACAATTTAATGCATTTTCTAAATCACCTTTTTTCAAAAAAACGTTTCCAAGATTGTTATAGCCAAAATAATATTGTGGATTTAATTCAATCGTTTTTTTCCAATATTTAATAGCATCATCATATTTTTTAAGTTCAAATAAAATAACAGCATAAATATTGAAAACTTCATAATTTGGTTTTATTTTTTTTATTAAATTTTTGCACTTTTTTTCTGCTAAAGAATATTTTTTTTCTTTAAATAATCCCAATAATTCTGAAAGTTCTTTACTCATTTTTTTATTGCAAATATATTTTATGAATATTATTGGATAGTAAAACTATTAAAAGTTAAAAATGAATTATTGGCTATTAAAATCAGAACCTGATGTCTGGTCGATAGATCAGCAAAAAAACGCTGGTAACAATGGGGCTCCTTGGGATGGTGTTAGAAATTATCAAGCAGCTAAAAATTTAAAATCTATGAGAAAAGGTGATCAATGCTTTTTTTATCACTCTAACATTGGAAAAGAAATTGTGGGCATTGTAGAAGTGATAAAAGAAAGCTACTTAGATAAAACAGACAAATCTGGTCGTTTTGTAGCTGTTACTGTAAAATTTTTAAAAAAGCTTAAAAAACCTGTTAAACTAGAGGATATAAAAAAAAACAAGCAATTAAGCCACTTATCACTTATTAAACAAAGTAGATTATCTGTGATGCCAATAGACTCTAAAAGCTGGAAAATTTTAAATAACATGGGTAAG
>MDSZ01127235.1_pt1 | contig 10363 bp, 13 predicted proteins | sample 811201 | NCBI WGS metagenome assembly MDSZ01 (sample SAMN05326647, study PRJNA326480) | marine metagenome | isolation source: seawater | place: Indian Ocean: North | collected 2010 | reverse complement strand
TTTGTCCTCAAGATGGTCCTTGTAGTAATCCTCAGATTTTATCCCTAAAGCATCGCACTTAACTCTTAGGTTGATGTCTTTAGTTACAACGACTAAGGGTCTCTCGTCATCTCTGTGAGCTTCTGAAAGGCATGTTGCAAGTATCCTGTTGTCAGGTCTATCAGACTTCAGTCCATTTGGTAGGACAGACGTATCTTCCCTAATGACAATCTTTACCGTCTGGCTTTCTGATAGTTCGTCAGGAACTCTTATACCTTCGTCCAGCCTTCCGTCTTTTCTTAAGTTGTCCAGAAATCTATTTACGTATCTAGCAGATTCACCAATTACCCCAGGCTTCTCTTTGAAATTATCAATCTCATCAATAACCTGAAGAGGAAGAATAACGTCATTTCCTTGGAAAGCGTGGATTGATTTCTTATCATATAAAAGTACGCTTGTGTCTAATATGAATCTTTTACGTACGGTCCTCAAAATAAACTCCTTGAAAAAATGTGCTTAGGTGGTATAGAATTAGACATAATAACTGCCGGAGGAGACTGTGAGCAGAAAGTGCCTAAAGAAAGAACCACCCTTAATAAACTTAATAGACGGTGAGTCACCTATAAAAGATGAAACATGTTTTAGCGTATACAAGAGCTGTAACGTAAATTGTGAAATGAAAGAATGCAGATACTGGCAAGACATGAAAGGAAGAAACCAGAACTGTGTTATCAACGCAGCCAATTCAGGATCCCTTACACTTCAGGAAGTCGGTGACATATTCAGCGTAACTAGAATGAGGATATGTCAAATTGAGAAATCTGCGAAAGAAATTCTTAAGGGTATATTTGATAAAAATGAAGAATTGCTCTAGCATACAGTGTTAACTATACGGTGCTAAAAGCAGTAATAAAAGAAAAGAGGGGATGAACCCCTCTTTAAATCAGTACACCTATCGTGCGTTATCCAGCCTTCTGCGCTTCCAAGGTAAGCTTCACAAGATCTGCTGCTTTTGACTTAAGCTCTCGAAGACCTCTTCTAGCTCTTACGCCAGCCGATTTATTTCCATGCGCGTTTTTGTGCACATCAAGCTCTACCTCTTCTACTAGAGCCTTTAACGCTTCCCAATTTTCTAGGATACTAGTTGAATCACTCATTTTCATTTCCTCCAGGATATAATAGTTCAACATGATTATTGTCTGTCGTATCAGACTCTTTGGGTTCTATGATGTTTCTAATATTGATCATCATGTCCCTGTCTTCAAGCTCAAGCGCTAAAAGACCTATAACATTTATTATTTGAGTTTGGCTTACACCGAACCTCAAGATTTCTTGAACAATTTCTCTGGACTTTTTTATGTCATTAAGCCAGATCACATCGTCTTTTTCAACATTCTCGTTTAGGTTGTCGTCATTCATCCTAAGAACTCGCTTCTTGAAAACGGCTCAATCTCAAATTTGCCGTCTCCTTTGTATCTTAAAATCTTACCTGATCTTCTTCCATCGTTAAATTCACTTGATAAAACAATGAAGTCGGGTGAATCGTTTTCGATCATAAATTTTACGTGCTCGTAATCTGGCAATTCACAATTGTAAGTCTCCAATATCCCAACTACACCTTCAGAAAGAGATAGCTTTATGTCATCTTTTGTTAATGAGGCTGCTGTCCCTTCAAAGTTGTTTATGATCTCTGATTTACAGAAATCTTTTACCAGATGAACAACACCACAGTTGTTGCACGTAACATATTTTTCTACAATCTCACCGTCGTGCTCTTCTGAGAAAACTACAAAGCTGTGAAGAGGTGGATTCTTATTTGACTTTAGTGTTGGAAGAATACACCTACACGTTATTAAATGCTTTGCAGCTCTCCTCATTTTAGAAACCTGAAGATGCCATTACCTTAGAAATGCTGTTTGCTATTACTCCATCAACGACAGCAGTAAGTCTTGCAGCTGTTTCATCAGTTATGTCTTCGCTGCGACATATTTCTACTAGAGCATTCCTAACCTGATCCTGTGTATAGATCATGCAGTTAGTGAATGCGTCTTTAGCTTCCGACTTTTCGATTGTTTCTTTTTTTCTTCTTGCCATTGTCCATCTCCTAAGTAAAGAGTGAGAATATTATTTTGCGTATGCGTCCGCTAAACAGGATGATGCCCAGGCATCAGGCTTAACGATACATTCATATCCTTGTGATTTTACCCAGGATGTTGCAGAAGTAAAAACTAATGATGACTTATATAGCTTGTTTGGATTGATGTCTAAGTGGACTCTGATGTCCTCTATGCCTAGTTTTTCAGATAAGACATCTGCTAATGCCAGGCAGCTTTCAACTTCCCTCAGAAGCCTAAGCTTCATATTAAGGAAATTCTTTCTCTTGAATTTTCTTCTAGCAAAAAAGAAAGTCCCCCCTTTGCCAGGGGTGCAGACAGCGATCACAATAGCATACACACAATTGTTTTTTACGAAGTGAGAATCACAACCAACGTGAATTGTGCTCTGCCCTTTTTTTGATCTTATGAAATTGAGTATTGACTCTATCGAGGTGTTTTCTGATTGCGCGTTAAACCATTGTAGCGAATCAAGAGTCAACATTCATTCTCCAGTTTTATAACTGCCCTAATATTAGATATTACGTTTCTATCGCTAACAGCCCGCTTAATTGCCGTTGCGGCGTCCATGGCAGGTAGATATTTGACATGATAATCTTTAAAGCATAATTCTCTAGCTTGTATAACACCTTGGCTTCCGCATCTTGAGATATGAGAAAAGAAGCAATTTATTTTATCCTCCAGTATTCCTCTCGCGTTAGTGTCGCCAGGTACTTCTAGCTGCACATTTCTAGTGCACAATTTTGACAGCCTCTCGTTAAGAAGCTTTTTCACATCGTCAACTTTAGAATCTCTAATCTTGGTCCTGATTTCTCGTGACAACTTTTGGAGCGCGTAATATCCCGAATCATCTGGGGTGATGCGTAGAACACCTGTAGCAGAGCTATAGCTAGCGGACACCAGTGGTATTTCATCTAGCTTTAGTGAGCTTATTCTGATGCCTGTATCATTAGAACAGGGTTGAACGCTGCAAGCTACACTGATATCCTTTATCTCGTTAATGCTTTCGACATTATCACGTATCTGAAAAGGTATAACACGAGTCTTACCTGATGACCAATTTACGAAAAGAGTGTTGCTTACATCTTCTGAAAGACCGGTCGATACTATGATAAACGACTGCTTTGTTTCGTAGGACTCTTGCAGTATATGGTGAATCTCACTTACGTCTATTACTTTGCCGTTAACAACGACAACCTTACAGTCCTTTACAGAGAAATCATTTAAGTGCTCAAAAAAGAATTCATCTATTACGCATCCTGCTTTAAACCCTTCCTCAAGAGAGACTGATCCTTCCCTAATATCGCTTCGTACATTTACAGTTATGTGACCAGCAGCACCAGCTGTTGTAGCGGCGTCGGCCAAAAGATGTCTATTCTCCAGCAGGCAATGATCTACAGAATTATAGATCGCATCTCTAATGACTTCTTGAGAGCCAACCCTATTTCCTCTTCTCATCTCTTTAATCATTTTATCTCCACAAAGAACTCTAAGGTAAAGCTCTACTGCGTGAGGACATACTCGATTCAATATTGAAAGGCTGGTTAGGACCAGGTTCTTGACAGACGTCTCGTTGTCCTTAAACGATTCTATGAATGCATTAACACAATCAGGCCAACTAACTGACATGACTGAGCTAGGGCCTGTTATGGAATAGACGCTGTTATTGATATCGCTGTTAAATGATTGAAGTCTACCAAAGAATTCTTTTCTTGACAACTCCAGCTCAGGACCGGATAAGACCGAGGTTTTCATTTCAGTCTCTAATGTAGGTTGGTCTTATCGTATTTTTTTTGTTTTTCATCGACATCAGTTTTAAATGTCGAAAACAATTTCCCTAAAGCCTGACCAAGCTCTTCAGCTTGCTCATTCAAAAGCTTTGCAGTACTTTCAACTTCTTCTCTTTTTTGCTGCTTTTCATGTACTTCCATAGCATATCTACCGAATGCAAAAAACGCAGACACACCTGCTAAGATCAAAGCTGCATTTAGATCTGTGAAAGAAACAATGCCGGCAAAAATCAAAAAACACTCTGCAAAACCAAATCTCATATTCTCTCCTTAGCTATCTCGCCATAGGTTGTTACTTGCATACACAAGAATCTCTTCTGCGGATTCCGGTGTATAACCATAATCGTCTATGAGCGTTTGTACCATGGATGAATACTTTTGTTTTTGCTCATCGTCCCTAGTCCTGGACTTTGTTACAATTCTTGCCAAGTCCTTCACGGATGTTATGAGGTAAGTTTCGATTGCTTCTTTTAGGGGTTCGTATGAGGTATAGTCCACCTTTTCGCTTCGTCTCATTTTGGAGAACATGTACGCAGTTACATCTGCTCTGAAGCCATCTTTTCCAGATCCTGATACACCGATTGTCGACTCTATTGATCTCATAAAGTTCTCGTCTGGCTTCATTTCCTCGTTTGTAACCCGATCCTTTAGCTTGCTTTTCGTGGTGTAAGCTTCTGCGTTATCAAGGTAGTTCTCGAATATCGATTGAGCCTGCTCTTCATAAGCTGTTATGAAAGCTTTAGCTATCTCATTTTCAAGCATTCTCAAGTATTCATTTCTTACCACACCTCTGATAAGATCAAGGCACCTTTCTTGAAACTCTCTATCTATTATCTGTTCTTTGACCTGCTTTATCAAAGAGTCCATTATAGAGATCGGTGTAATGAAATCTTTGTCAGAATCGCTCAATGCGTTATCGACAGCTTTCATTATAAACCTCGTGGAAATACCATTCATTCCCTCGTTTGGAGCCTCATCTCTAAGGTCCCTAATGTCTATCTTCTTAACTCTTCCCTTTTCTACAACTTCTTCACCATTGTACAATTTCATCTTTGTGAGCGGATCACACTTCTGGCTGTCCTTCAATCTGCTTAGCACTGAGAACATGGACGCGACTCTAATAGTGTGAGGTGCAATATGGGCTGAGAAATTTGAGCGGCCTAATATCTTTTCGTATATCTTTATTTCTTGCTCAAGCTCCAAAACATAAGGAACGTTTATCTTAACGACACGATCTAATATGGCTTCGTTGGTGTGCTCACTCTGGAATCGATTCCATTCAGATTCATTACAGTGTGCAAGTATAACGCCGTCGAAGTATATCATGTCATGCTTTCCAGGGGCAGGAACTCTCTTCTCCTGTGTCGCGGTGATTATTGTATGGAGAAACTCAATCTCGTTCTTAAAGACCTCTACAAGTTCGACTATGCCTCTGTTACCTACGTTAAAAGCGCCGTTTAGAGATAACGCTCTTGGATCATCCTCAGAATATTTGTCTAATTTAGATATGTCTTCTGAACCGATCAGCACCGACACGTCCTGGCTGTTGGCATCCATCGGAGGGACTGAGGCAACACCTCTTCTTGCTCTTTGAGAAAATGTCGTTTCTTTTACCTTGAAGTCTTCGTACTGGCCAGAGTATTCTTCGAACAGCAGGTGTCTAGCTACAGGAGATATATCACCTTCTATTCTAACATCTAACATACCGTTGAACTTATCTCTTAGCGAGCGTGGGACAAGCTGTAAGGGGTCCCCTCTTTGTGGGTCATCAGCAAGGTGAAAGTATGTCTTTCCTTCTAAGGCTGACTTGATATGTTCTGTTAGGGCAGACTTACCAGCTCCTACAGGACCCATGAGAAGAAGGACTTGTCTGCTCTCTTCACCCTTAAGAGCTGCTGACCTCATAAACCTCATGACCTTTGATATCACGCTTTCCATACCGAAAAACTCGGACTGAAAGTAGTCATAAGTCTTAATATTGTCACCGTCAAAAAGCTTATGCTTTCTCGGATCCGAATCTTCCATCGCGGTGATGCCATGATCTGCGATCGCATCGTAAAGTCTTTTGTGCGCGTGATCTGCTAGAGAGGGGTTTTCTTCCACCATAGAAAGATATTCCAGGAATGTGCCCGAAAACTTTTCTTTCTTTTTTTCCTTACGTTGCGTCTGTATTATGTCTAAATAGTTTTTGGCCATTTCATCCTCTGTTATATTTCAAAAGGTTCATCTTCTATTATGGTGTCAAGCTTAACTACATCACCCCATAATGCGCTAATGTGTCGACAAACTGCGTCTGCATATTCCAACTCTAAATCACGACCATCATGATCATGAACAAGACAGAGTACGTTTGATTCATCGATATCATCAACCATAATTAATGGAATACTATTCCCTCCGACCTGTTTGATTAGGTCTTCTCTAATATTTTTCCAACCATTCTTATCACCGACGTCGTCCACTTTGTATTCATCCTTGTGCAGAGAGTAGCTGAAAAGCTCAAGCTCTTCGCAATCTTCCTGGGTCAGGTACTGTCTTATGAAGCTTTCGTCATTCAAAGATTCTCTTGCAATGAAGCATTCTTCTAGTCCAAATCTTTCCTCTATTTTTCTGAACATGTGAAAACCCAACCAGTACGGATTTACCTGTCCATCGTGGGGCCTGATTACTTCGTTATGTGTTTTAAGAAATGGAACGTGCATGCCAGAGTCTAGCTGCAAATCATGCATTAGTCTGTAGTGCCAGAAAGATGCCCACCCCTCATTCATGATTTTTGTCCTGATCTGTGGCATGAAATAATGAGCTTCTTCTACAACAATGTTGATGAGCTCGCGCTCCCATTCTTCAAGGGAAGGACTGACATCTGCAATGAACGCTAGTATATTGACTTCTGGATTGACTGGAATCTTTGAGGGGTCAGGTTGCCAAGGGTGGTTTGTGTAGTACCCTGCCTTGATGTCTTCTACAACCCTTTTTTGCTGCACCTTTTGTGGTACGTACTCCTCGTATCTTCTAGGAACGTTTAGAGACAGAGCATGAGCGGAGTCAAGTATCTTTTCCACCTTCTCAACTCCGATGCTGGGATCTTCAATGAGACTATCGACGTACCTCTTTGCATTTCTCATTCTCAATAATATATTTTCAGGGTGAGTGTGGCTAAACGTTCTGTTGTTCTTAAAGAAGTCGGAGTGACCAATACAGTGTGCCATTATCAGCACCTGCAGATACATGGGGTTCTCTTCCATCAAATAAGCCAATGAGGGATTGCTATTTATAATAAGCTCGTAAGGGAGCCCCTGCATACCTGAGTTATACATCATGTGATTTCTCTCAAATGACTTTCCATAACTCCAATGTGCATAGTGAGAAGGCATACCGTGATATGCCATACTTCCTATCATCTCGTAATAATCGCAGGTCTCGTACGCAAGAGGAAACCAGTCTAGCCCATAATCTTCAGCCATCTTGCAAAGCTTTTCATCCCACTTCTCTAGCTCCTGTAAAAAGCTCATCAGACCTCCCCTTTAAAAAACTTATTGAATGCGTCCCAAATCTTTTCCTTTGAATTAATGTCTGCTGTCTTGAGCTTTTCGCTAGAAAATTTCTCAAAAACAGATCCAAGATTTGTATCTTTGAGCCAACGCATTCTTTCATCAGACGGCTCTATTTCACAATACCCATAGAATTGAAGCTTAGGAAGAAGCTGGTTCACAAGACTTACAACCTGATCATTATCACTTGGCCAGTTGTCTCCGTCAGATGAATGAAAGGTGTATATGTTCCAGGAGTTGGGGTGATATCTGCTGTCTATTATATCATTGACCAACTTCAACCCTGAAGATGCAATGGTACCCCCAGAGGAACCTCTTTCAAAAAAGCTTTTTTCGTCCACCTCATGAGCTTCTGCCTCATAGGCGACGAATACTAATTCTACCTTATCGTAGCGTGATCTAATAAAGTGGTACAGAAGAAAGAAAAAGCTTCTTGACAGAAATTTCTTAGTTGTTCCCATAGACCCGGAAACGTCCATTAAAAAGAATATGACAGCACTTGACGTTCTTTTCTCTGTAACTTTGTAGTGCTTATATCGCAGGTCTTTCTCTATAAATGAAAAGCTTTCTTCAGAATCAGACTCTCTTTTTCCATTGAACTCGTCTTTCTTCATCCGCTTTATTCTTTGCTTAGCGGACTTCTTCTTATCTAGACGTGGTCGAATTCCTTTTGTCCGGTATCCTTTTCTCTTTATCTTTTTGGATACAACCTCAGAGTTCTTCTTTTTCTCAAAGTTAGGAAGATCCAGATCTTTAAAGAGATAATCGGCAACTTGCTCTAGTGTTAGCTCTACTTCGTAAAATTCCTCACCAGCTTTATTGCCTGCTTTTTCTGGCTTTCCTTTTCCTTTACCTTTTTGCTTCTTTCCGATCACTTGACCTCTTTGCAGGTCGTGGCCTTTACCAGATCCTACAGAGTGGTTTCCATTCTCACCGTAGACAAAGCGATATTCCTTGATACCTCTTACGGGTATCTTGAACTTTTTCTTTCCACTTTCACCGATGATAGACTCTTCGGCAACGATATTGTGGATTCCTTCCTTTATCGCTCTCTCTATTTTTTTTCTATGGCGAGCTCTGTCACCAGCAGATCTATCAGCTATAGTCTTGTGCTTCTTGAAAATCGACATTTTTGTAACACGCTCTTCCATAACAAATTTAAGTATTATTATAGGGTTGCTAGTGCGAAGAATAAAAGTGGTTTGTCGCAGGAATTAAATAAGGCAGGCATTTGGAGCAAAAGTCGTGCTCTGTTGTCCACAAAAAATCGACATGCTCTAGTATACCAGAGTGCGGGTTAACAGTTATTAAGGGTTCTTGATCTGTCGCAGCGGAGAAGACTTCCAACTGACCGTTAACGTGTGAATTGCCAGAGAAAAGAATGTCTTCATCATTGACAACAATAGAGCATTCCTCAAAACATTCTCTTTTGGCAGCAGTCAAGCTATCCTCTCCTGAGTCGATCGTTCCTTTTGGTATGTCCAGAAGTCCATCATCTCTCACCAAGGCTAGCATCATAGGTGTCTTAGATCCCAGCGTATCTTTTTTGAAAATTAAAAAACCTGCACCTGACACTTTACTACTTTTCTTTTCCATTCTGATTATCTACAAGCCAAGAAGACGATTGAATCTTCTCGCCACCGACATTAAATATAACCTCACAACCTACTTTCTTGCAGATCGACCATTCGGGTATATCTTCAGGCTTAGCTCTATCGCCGCCTTTCGTGAAGACGCTTGGCCTAAGTTTCTCTATTGCCCCTATACAAGTCTGTGAACCGTCATCCCATATTACAACTGCATCGACTCCACGGATTCCGGCGATGATCTCTGCTCTCTCATTTTCTTTCATGAAAGGCTTTCCCTTCTTTCTGTTTAGAAATCCGTCACCATTCACTACAATAACTGTTGTACCGTTTTTTTCTTTAGCCAGCTCAACAGTCTCAAGAATACACCTTAAGTGACCGATATGTAGAGGGTCAAATCCACCGCATGTAGTGTAGATAGGTGAATCATCATCTTTGGTCGACATGTATTCTTCTATTGTTCCGTATACTTTCATCTCCTCATACTCCTTTTAAATTCTTGTGGAAATAGTGAGCGGTTTGAATTGAAGAAGCGATCAAAATCAGAATCTAGAATGTAGGTTACAGCAGAGTCTGTGTCCGATCTAACTGATCTTCCAACCGACTGTACAATCGTTTTCGCTGTCTGTAAAGGATACCACCATCTCCACTTATTCATCTTTTTCTTTACAAGCTTATCACCAAGGTAGGGATAGGGAACCTTACATAGTATCTGAAATCTGCTTAAATCGTCTTTCAAATCAACTCCTTCTGACATCGAAGGAGATATCAACACTGTCGGCTTTTTTGATCTCTTATGCTTGTCCAAAACGATGTCTCTATCATGAGAACTGTGTATGAGAAGTCTAGAGCTCCTGATATTCTTTTTCAGGAAGTGCGCAACCTTGTATGAGTGACAATGGATAATACCTTTTTCGTTCTTGTGTTGCTGCAGTATCTCTTTGACAGCCATGGCCATTCTAGGAAGAGTATCGTTTATGGATGAAGAGTTCATCTTTCCAATTCCAGAATAAATGATAGGTCTATTTTCTACAGGGAAAGGTGAGGGAATGCTAATAAATGCAGCTTGCTCAACAGGTATTCCAGAGCACTCGCAAAAAGCTTCCTTGTCCAATATCGTAGCAGACATCATTACGATTTTGTCTCCATAAGAATAAAGCATGTCAGGTGCGTATGGAGATATGTCAATCGGCTTGAACTGTATTTTTCTGCTGCTTCTTTGATCCGCCGGCATTTCGTTTAGTACCCAGTTCTCTTTGCTGTACAGCTCTAAAAACCTTCTAACTTTACACGCATGCTTGTCCAGCATTTCGAACTTTTTCGCGACAGAAGAGAATTCACCT
>MDSZ01096138.1_pt1 | contig 10363 bp, 10 predicted proteins | sample 811201 | NCBI WGS metagenome assembly MDSZ01 (sample SAMN05326647, study PRJNA326480) | marine metagenome | isolation source: seawater | place: Indian Ocean: North | collected 2010 | reverse complement strand
AAACCACCCCAATGGTCAAATAATAAAAAATTTAAAGTTCTTAATGCTTTTTTTCTCTCTTTGAACTTATTCAATAATTTTAAAAAATCATGAACAGCTCCCTTAGGTTCTCCAGAGGTACCAGAGGTAAATAAAACCAAACCAGGTCTATTTATATTTCTCAATTTCGAAATAAGACTATTATTTGAACTAAAATTAATTGTCTTTGTTTTTACTTCATCTTTACTATCGATACAAAAAGAATACTCTACTCCTGCAATTTGATACAATTTTTTTGCTTGAGCTTCTGAAGTATTATTTTTCATAGGAACAATTATGCAGCGTTTTATTAATAAACTGAAGAGAACACTTATAGAACTAGGTGAGAAATCTCCTTCAATTGCAACAACAGAGCCCTGCTTAACACCTTCTTCATTTATTACTTGAAGGTTTTTATCGATACTATCAACTAAACTTTTATAAGAATAACCCTTGCCATCCCAAATTATTGCAGTTTTATCATCAAATTTTTTAAATAATTCATAAAAATAATCTTTTACCATTAATTGTATTCCTTTAAATGTTTAGTTGATCCATCTTCAAACTTCCGCATTATAAATGTTGTGCAAATTTCATTAATACCTTCGCAAAACCTTTCCGCATCTTCAATCGTTCCTACGCCGGGAAAAATTTTCCAATGACGTGTTAGCTTAGAATCAAAATGCATTGGAATGGCTACTTTAGGATTAATTCTTTTTACAGCTTGTATGGCATCTTCAGAATCCATTACATATGTACCAGAGACCGGCACTAATAAGATATCTGCTTTATAATGGTTCATCTCAGGTATAAGACCAGTATCACCTAAATGAATAAGCGAGACGTTATCATCATATATTTTGAAGCCGAGCCAATTATTTTGTTTATTATGGGGTAGATTTTTTTCAGAATTGTAAGCTTCCAAAGCGACAATTCTAAAATTATCAAAAACTAATTTTTGTCCAACTACCATAGGAATTACATTTTTTATATTATTTTTTTTTAATATAGAAGCAGAATCTTGATCAGAGATTATCTTTGTTTTTGGCCCAATATATTTTTTGATATCAGTTAATGACAGATGATCCCAATGAGGGTGAGTAATTAAAATAAAATCGGATTTAGATACACCTAAAGTCTCAAATGGATCTATTGTAACAGTTCTACCATTAATTTTAAAAATAAAACCAGAATGTCCTAACCAAACTAAATTATCAAGAAAAGTTTTTAACAACCTAATTCCTAATAATTTTCCTAAGGTCTAGCTCATTTATATTTCGACTTATGTACTTTCCAAATTTTGGGATTGAAAAAAAAGGGTGGTAATAAAAATCACATCCTTCAAAATTGTAATGAGTAACTTGACTATATCTTGTTCGCTTTTTGTCACTAATTCTACCACCGCCATGCAAGAGATTTGCAGACCATATTAGCGCACTGCCACTTTTTAATTTTATAGTACGTTTTTCCATACCTAGAGCAGATATCAAGTTTTTTACATAACTTTCATACTCTCTGTAGATGCCTTCAACAAGTTTCATGTTTTTTGCAGGTTTAATCTTTAGATCAAAATAATCAATATCTCTAAGCTTATGACTTCCTTCTACAACTTGTAAACCACCATTACTTTCATCTGTGTCCTCTAATGCCACCCAACAAGCTGATAAAAATCCTTTTGGTATAGATCCAAAATGTATTGTGTCACTATGAAGTGGCTGTTCAGTCCCTTTGAAAAAATTAATCGTGGAAAAAGGGATAGGTTCTCTTCTGTATAATAGTTTTAGTATTTTTATTACTTTATCATTGAGTGCTAAATCGATAGCCCGAGGAATTTGCTTTCCAGCATCAACAATTCTTGGACTATCATTGTATGAAAAGAAGGAAGAATTTGTCTTGAAATTTTCATTAGAAAGTAAATTCCTCATATCCTTTTTGAGATTATCTAAGTAATCTTTGTCTAAGCCAAGATCAATAATTACATATCCTTTATCATGGAATGAATAAATATAATCTCTTTCCTTATCAGAAATATCTAGTCTATTAATCAATTTTTTGAAGAATGGCGAATCAACCCATGGGATATTTAGAGCATCAATATCCGTAAAATAATTTTTAATGCTTTAGCCTCCTCCTAGAAAAATTGTCTGCCCCGTAATAAAATCACTTTTTTCAGATATGAAAAAATCTAAAACATTTGTTATATCATGCATCTCTGTCAATCTATTTAACGCAAGTTTGTCAAGAATATTCTGTATTTTATTTTTTGGAACAAATTTAATTAAATCAGTTAAAACTGGAGTGGGACCTATTGCATTGACAGTAATGCCATAGTTAGCAAACTCCCTAGACATGACTACAGTTAAATTTTCTACTGCAGACTTTGATGCTGTATAAATCGCTTCTCCTTCAAGCTTTATTTGGGTACCAACAGAAGACATATTTACAATCCTTCCATATTTCTGCTTCATCATTAGTTTTGCGGCCTCTCTCGAGACTAGAAAAGTTCCTAAAAAGTTAGTATCCATTATTTCTTGAGCTTTCTTTAATGGAGTCAAAAGAACGTGATTCATTGAAGCTAACCCAGCATTATTGATTAAAACATCTATAGATTCATAATTTTTTCTAATTTCTAGGAAGGCGGATTTTACATCATTTTCATTTGAGACATCTACTTGGAAGTGATAGTATTGTTTGGATGGTTTAATCTTTTTACTTCTACTAAACCCTAAAACTATATTGTTTTTTTTTAAATAATAGTCGACTAAGTAATTACCTATTCCTTTTGTCACTCCAGTTATCAAAATCGTTTTTTTTTTCATTATGTTTAATTCAATAAAGAAATTATGTAATCGGCTAAAGTATTAATATTTTGATATGGATTTGATTTTTGAGACATCGCTTTTTCATCAGCCAATGAAATGGATTGGTTAAACTTATCTTCAATATTTTGCTCAAGCCCAATTATGAAGCTTACTAAACCAAGTGAATCAAGGTTCGAATTAGAACCATATATTGGTTTTTCTAAATCTGTTGTAATTGTACTGTCAGTATCAGTTTCTTCATTATAATCTTTTATCGTATCTAAAATCACATCAATTATTTTACTTTTCATTTATACCCTCATTTATTTTTAATTGTTTTTAAAAAGTCAACTTTCAAAAGACCAATAAGAAAAATATCTAAATATTCACCATTCTTATACATCTGTGATTTAAGTCTACCTTCTTCTTTAAAATTGTATCTTTTCATCATAAAAACACCCCATTCTTTTAAAGTTTCAACATAACCGCCATTAACCTTATACAAATTTAGGGTGAAAAATGCATGCCTAAGAATTAGGTCTATAGCTTCATTAACATAAAACAAATTCCGGTATTCTTTTTCTCCAATCAAAACTGACCAATCTGCATTTCTATTGATAAGATCAATATTAGAGAGGGATATCACACCAAAAATTATTTGTTTTTTTTTATCAAAAATACCTAATTGAAGCGTAGATTGGTTACAATACAATTGCTCGAGAAAATTGACCTGCATTTGTTTTGTATTGGGGAAGTAATGCTTCTGCATATGTAAGGTCGTTTCTTCATTGTTAAACCATTTGTACCAATTAGAATTTTCAATGGACATTTCATCTAAAACTATAAGATCCAGTAATTTACCTTTGATAAATATATCGGGATAAAAATCAGTATTCACCATTAAACAATTTAATATTTTTAGATTCTTATTAAAATTAAATTATTGACTTACGATATTTTGCAGCTCATCAATTATCCATAACTGATCTATATCATGTTCATATTTATTTCTGAAAATTTTTGTTTTAATATTAGGTATACCTGATAGGATGATGCTTTGCTCAAAAAAATCAACTTCCGGAGAAGAAAAACAGCACTCATCATACTCAGAAAAAATATGGTTACCAAATCTACTCAACTTTGCATTTTCATCAAAAAGACCAAGGAAATAAAACATATAATAATCATACAATTTCCAAATAGATGAAAATTGCATCTCAAAATCTCCCTTTGAATCTGTTTCTAAACGATAAAATAACGGCAATGTGCCATTAAATGAAAAAGTGTAATCAATTTGCGGAATAATTGCAGACATAATTACAGAATACCAACCTCCTCCAGAAATCCCCATAATAATAACATTGTCATATTTTTTCTTTTCAAGTATTTTTTTTATAATATAGTACGGAGAAGAAAGGAACAAAGCCAGAGGCTTTAAATGAGGATTATTAACATCATAGAAATATTGTGGTAAATCATGTAGAGACCACGATGGCCCCAGATTTTTTAAATTATTACTTTCAAAAATATACGATGTCTTGTGCTGAGGAAGCATTATTGGAAAAGATATGCTGTCCAGCATATTGGATCCCAATCCAAACATAGAAAAAGATAAAAAGTCAAAATTGTTTCTTGTATTTGATTTTATAGCTTTATAATAGTCTTTTATGCAAGGATCTCCTGAATGACCTTGAAAATAAATGACTAGATTTTTTGCATTATGATCTTCAAAAAACCCTCTTTGTTGTACACCGTAAAATTTAGTTTCAATCATTGAAGCTCCAGAATAACAATCATAAGATTTTTGGTCAGAGTAATTGATGTCTACTAATTTCTCTGGAATAATATAATTTTCAATAATTGAATTTCGAGTTTTTAAGACTTCTATATTATCGTAAATGTTTTTAATGTTCTTAACTTCTTTTGAAATATTTTTATTGTAAAAATCAATGTTATCAACTTTTGTTTTTTTATATATATCTCCACTGTGGATAAATTTCCTTAGTGTTGGGATAGGAAATAAGTTATTTCTGAAAGAAATAATACCATAAATATAGGCACAGAAAATTGAAGCAATGATTCCTAAAATAAATATTGCTTTTTTTAATTTTTTATAGGTCATGTTATTCAAATTCAAAAAAGCATTTACAAAATAAGTTCCCAGGAAAGAGGAGTTCCTTTTTTTACAGATTTTTTCAATTTTTTACCTAAGGCCAAATCAAAATAAAGAGGCTCTAACCCTTTCCCTGGTCTGATTATTCTTAGATTTTTTTCTGAGAATATTTCTCCTTTATCCATATCTCTTGAGATGTAAATTGACCTACGTAAACCAATTGAATTCTTTTCTGCTTCTGTTGGCCCATAAAACACTTCGCCAAGAGACTCCCAACAATGTTTAGATTCATCGACTAGTAACTTCATTTCAGATGGCTCTAAAGAAAAATCAGCATCAACACCACCGCTTTCTCTTGATAAAGTAAAATGTTTTTCAATAATTGTTGCACCATGTGCAATGGAACCGATGGCCGTACCAATTCCCATAGTATGATCGGATAAACCAACTTCACATTTGAAAAGATCTCTTAAATGTGGGATTGTTAAAATATTACTATTTTTGGGTGATGCTGGATAAGTACTTGTACATTTTAAAAGAATTAGGTTTTTATTCCCATTTTCTCTAACAATCGTTACTGCCCTATTCAACTCTTCTATGGAAGCCATTCCAATGGATATTATAATAGGCTTACCAGTAGAGGCTACTTTTTCTATTAGTTTTGTGTGGCAATTTTCAAAAGAAGCAATTTTATAAGCAGGAGCATTTAAATCTTCTAATTTATCAACAGCACTACGGCTAAAGGGTGAGCTAAAGCATATAATTCCTTTCTTTTTTGCGTGGGAAAAAAGAGTTGAATGCCATTCCCATGGAGTATATGCTCTTTTATACAATTTGTACAGAGATTCACCATACCAAAGACTTTTCTTATCACTAATCACAAATTCTTTTTCATGGATATCTAATGTCAAATCATCTGCGGTATATGTTTGAAGCTTAATTGCATCAGCTCCACATTCAGAAGCTTGATCAATTATCTTTAAAGCCTTTTCAAGTGATTGATCATGATTTCCAGACATTTCTGCTATTATGAAAGGTTTTTGCGACCTTCCTATTTTTTTTGATGCTATACTTATTTCATTCATTTTAACCTTTTTATCTTAGGCAAATAAAATTTTTTAACATTTTTTTTTACCGAAGTAGATAGTTTAAATTATCTTTATAGAATATTAAAAACCTATATTTTTGTTATGCACGTCGGTCCTTTAAAATATTTAAAAAACATCCAATGTTCATTATTGACCAACCAATTCTGGGGTTGAGACCAGACATGTTATAATTCATGCCTGTAATATTTTTTATTTGATCGAGCCCTAATTCAATATAGTAATTACCTTTTTCCGAACCCTTAATTTTGTTAAAATTTTCATCAAAGGGGATTCGAAAACCATTTTTCTTACCAAATTTTGGTAAATCTGGTATTAAAGAAAAAGCTACATCACTTATAAAATTTTTTCTAGTTTTTATAATTTCTTCTTGATTGCAGTTAAAGGCATAAGAAACAATTTTCTGATCAAGAAATGGTGCTCTAATCTCAATAGAGTTTGCCATACTCATTTTATCATTTCTTTTCAGCAATGAAATTAAATGTGTTTTTAATTCAAGATCTCTAGAATTCTGAGGAGATTGCAACGCAAACTCTCTATAATGTTCTATAGCCGTTTGTTTACGGATAAAATCAAAAATTTTCCCTTTAAAAACTTTCTCGTCTTCCGGTTTTAGATATTCTCTAAATGCAAAAGATTCATTACCAAAATTATTGTAATGATTATACCCAAAAAACAGCTCATCAGCTCCCTCACCAGTTATCAGAACTTTACCTTTCTTCCTAGCTTCTTTCGTAATAAGATAATAACCAATAGCGTGAGGATGATCAAGAGGACTTTCCATTTTTTCAATTGTCGTTTCTAGTAGACTTAAAAATCTATTGCTGTTGAATTTAATATTACAGTTTTCAAGATTTAATTTTTCAGAAATATCCATAGCCAATTTTGATTCATCAATGCCTACATCAAAGCCTAGTGTAATTGACCTAAGAATGTTGTAATGAAATTTAGATGTCTTTGCTAAAGCAGAAATTGCAGTAGAATCTATTCCACCAGAAAGAGCAATCTGTACCGGAACATCGCATTTGATTCTCCGATTTACAGCTTCACTTAACATCTCTCCTACATTGGTACTTTTTAATAATAAATTATCTGAGTTATTTCGAAAAAAGGATTCTTTTAAATTTAAAGAATAATAATCTGACCAATTTAGAGAAACCTGAAAATCCCAATTCTTTATATCAAACTTAAATGATGATCCCGGCGGAATTTCATTTATATTTTTAAAAAATGTTTTCCCATGAAATATAGTTTTATACAAAAAATATTCCATGATAGAGTTAGAATTTATTTCAATGTTTTTAAGGAACGGAAATATTCCTTTTTCCTCTGAAGAAAAGATTGCGACATCTTGCCCTAAGAAATAATATAGCGGCTTTTTACCAAATCTATCTCTACCTCCTCTCAAAGTATTTAAACTTTTGTTATATAGAAGAAATGAAAAAAAACCTTGCTGGTTTTGCAATACCTCAAGTCCATTTTTTTGCTTCAATATTGAAAAAAATGTGTGAGTATCTCCTTTTTCTTGAATTTTGTAATTAGATCCGACTTCTTTATAATCATATAATTCACCGTTATATAAAAATATATCATCTCTATTTATTATTGGTTGATTAGAATATTCTGTCAAGTCTATAATAGATAATCTCCAGTGTCTAAACGAAACATTTTTATGATTTATTTGTTTAGAAAAATCAGGCCCTCGGTGATTAAGTAGCTTTTTATTAATGCTTATTTCTTCATTATTTTTTGATAAACTTCTATTTACAACACAAACAAATCCGCACATTACAATCTCCTGCTCATTAAAATATATATATCGTTTAAATCTTCAATATCAACAAATCCAATTTTTTTATTTATATGAATATTAACAAGGTTACTTTTCATCGTTTTTGCTACGATTCTTGCTCCTGCAAGGTATGCTTTTAAAAAATCCAAAAAACTAATCATACTATTTGAAGCTATCCCCAAGCCTAAAAATCTCTTATCACCAATATATTTACCGATTTCTAGTCCATAATTAGTTAAGTTAATGTTTACTGATCCAACATAAGTATTGGTTAATTTATCAATAATGATTAGGTCTATTCTTGGAAGCTCAATGTAATTATTTATAAAAAATGCATGGTCTTCATTTGATACTTCTTTATTCCCATATGACATTTGGACCACATTTTTTGAATTTCTTATTTTTAGCGTCATTGAAGAGTCACATAAGTCAATCCATTGAAATTTAAATTCCCTTCCATTTTTTGAATGAAATGGGTTTGGAAGTTTTCTCGCTTGAATCAATTTGTATTTTACATTTAAAAAATACTTTTCTGTTATATTATCTAAATTCATAAAGTATTTTTTTAGATATGGAACTGTAAGACCAATCTTGCATTACTTTAATAGCATTCTTTGACATTAGTGATAATTCTTTTTCATCTTCTATTAATTTTTTTAAAACTGAAATAAAATTTTCATTACTAAAATCATCAACATGTCCTAATAATTTTATTGCACCAACTTCACTTAAAGATTTACTACTTTCAATTTGATTTTCAGAAACCGTAGTGACAATAGCAGGCAGTCCTAATATGCATCTCTCCCACAAGCTAATACCACCAGTTCCAATTGCTAAATCAGATTTATAAATCAAATTGGCTAAAGAAGCTAAACCATGATGAAAAAAAATATTAGAATAACCTTTAGAAATTATTTTCATATCATTTAAGGATTCATCTTTTAATGAAATTACTATATCAATTGAGACATTAGATAATTTCATTTTTAAAATACATTTCAAAGTTCTCAACGAAAGTGAATAATTATCGTGCCCTCCAAAGAAGATTAACAACCTATTAACTTTTGTTCGTATTCTTTTCCTATGTGCCTCATAATCTTTTTGGAGCAAGGCATATTGAGGTCCTAGAAAAAGAATGCACTTTTTTGGAACTATATTTGCATAACGATCATGATTTTTAATTACATAATTTTGATCCAATAAAAAGTCACAATCATGTTTTCTATTTGCTAGATCATCAATAACAAATATTTTTTTTGTGTATGGTCTAAGAGCTCTTTCCCATTGCATACCCAAGGAGTAGTGATCAATAATTATTAAATCTAATTTTTGATTTTTTATCAATCTTATAGTTTCATTAGCATCCTTAAATTCACTTTCAATTAAATTATTTGGACCTATACCTTTTTTGTTTTTATAATTACTTTTTATTATTTTTAATGGAATATTTTTTTTTTTAATTAGATAGTTAAAGTTTCCATTCTGCATACGGCATATAAATAAAGTTTCAACTCCTTTCTTTGTTAATAATTCTGCAATTGATAGGCATCTAACCAAATGCCCACTGCCAATATTTTTTGAGGAATCTACTCTAAAAACAACTCTCATTCTAAATTACCTTATACAACTAACTCAAATTCAATATTCTAACAATCTCCAAGAAGCTACAAAATATCTTACCAGGTGAAACTTGCTCCCTATTTTGATTTAATCTTCACAATTAATTTTGATTGGAAAATCCAAAAGAGATTAATCTAAGGCTATCTTTGAAGTATCCAGAAATAAAAATATAATTTCATATTTTACGATTATTTAAGCTCAACTATCTTTAATTATTTTTTTTAAAGAGTCCAAAACATAATCTTGCTGATCAGTCTTTAATGTGGGAAACATAGGTAAAGATATTTGCTGTTGGTAAAAGTTCTCTGCAATTTTGAAATCACCCTCTTTATAACCATAATTTTCCTTGTAATAGGGTTGTAGGTGTATAGGGAAGTAATGAACTTGTAATAAAATGCCTAAATCTTTCATTTTATTAAATAGAGTTTGCCTATTTATTGCAATTTTTTGAAAATTAATTTGGTAAGGGTACAAATGATAAGCATGCCCAATATTTTTCTTTAATTGAGGAATTCTACCATAAAAAAAATCCTTAAGGAAAGAACTATTATACCTATTTGCAATCTTTTTTCTTTTAGAAACAAAACTATCCAATTTTTTTAGTTGTGATACACCTAATGCGCATTGAAAATCAGTTATTCTGTAATTATAGCCTAATTGCTGCATTTCATAATACCAAGTACCATCATTTCTTTTTAGTAACGATTGATCTTTTATCATGCCATGCGTTCTAAGGATTTTTATTTTTTGCGCAATATTCTTATCATTTGTTAAAACTGCTCCACCCTCTCCGGTAGTAATATGCTTTACTGGATGAAAACTTTGTGTTAAAACATCAGCATATTTTAAACCATATTGTTTATCATCATTTAGCTGGGCACCCATTGCATGACAATTATCATTTATTAATTTT
>MDSZ01203469.1_pt1 | contig 10364 bp, 6 predicted proteins | sample 811201 | NCBI WGS metagenome assembly MDSZ01 (sample SAMN05326647, study PRJNA326480) | marine metagenome | isolation source: seawater | place: Indian Ocean: North | collected 2010 | reverse complement strand
TTTGTCACCGATTAGCCGAAAGGCATTAATAGGAGAATTGCTGTGGCGTTAGCTAGAGAAGATAAAGAGAGAATAGTTCAAGAAGTTAAAGAAGTTTCGGCTTCTGCATCTTCACTTGTAATTTCAGATGCCAGAGGCCTGAAGGTTTCTGAGTTGACTGAAATTAGAAAACAAGGAACAGAATCTGGAGTTCATATCCAGGTTATTAAGAATTCTCTTGCAAAATTAGCATTTGAAGGCACTGACTTTGGTTGTACAGATGAAGTGTTAACAGGTCCTTCACTTTTTGCTTTCTCATATGCTGAGCCAGGTGCAGCAGCGAAGATGTTAAAAACTTACGCAAAAAACTTTGATGCTCTTGAGATCAAAGCTTTAGTTGTGGAAGGACAGCTTTTAGATGGATCACAAATTGATGTTTTAGCATCATTACCATCACGAGAAGAAGCATTAACTCTTATTGCTACAGTACTTCAAGCACCTATAGGCAAATTTGCAACACTTCTTAATGAAGTTCCAACAAAGCTGGCTAGGGTTCTTTCTGCAGTTCAAGACAACAAACAGGCTAACGCCTAAATCTAGGAGAAAAAAATGGCAAAATCTAAAGACGATATTCTTAGCGCGATAGAAGAAATGTCCGTAATGGAATTAGTTGAATTGATATCAGCAATTGAGGAGAAATTCGGTGTAACTGCAGCTGCTGCTGTTGCTGCAGCTCCTGCAGCTGCTGCTGGAAGCGATGCTGGTGAAGCTGCTGAAGAAAAAGATGACTTTGATGTGGTTTTAACTGCAGCTGGTGATCAAAAAGTTCAAGTAATTAAAGCTGTTCGAGCTATTACAGGGCTTGGGTTGAAAGAGGCTAAAGATTTAGTGGATGGTGCTCCTAACACTTTGAAAGAAGCTGTTAAGAAAGCTGATGCTGAAGAAATGCTTAAGCAGCTGACTGAAGCGGGAGCAACAGCAGAGCTTAAATAATCTTTCAATAAAATATTTTTAAAGGGCAACATATGTCATATAGCTATACAGAAAAAAGAAGAATTAGAAAAAACTTTGGAAGACTGCCAAAAGTTATGGAGCTTCCTGAGCTGATTGAGACCCAGCTTGAATCATACTCACAATTTCTTCAACAGGATGTTGAAGCAGGTGCTAGAGAAAACAAAGGTCTAGAAGAAGTTTTTCAAACCCTTTTTCCTATTACTAGCGTTTCTGGCAATGCTGCCCTTGAATATGTTTCATATGAATTAGGTAAACCTGGTTATACCGTCCAAGAATGTTTAATCCAGGGCTTAAGCTACTCAGCTCCTCTTCGGATTGTAGTTCGTTTAGTCATTTATGATCGAGATACTAATTTCCAAGAAGTGAAAGATGTTAAAGAAGGGGAAGTTTTTATGGGCGAGGTACCATTGATGACAGAAAATGGTTCATTTGTCATTAATGGAACAGAAAGAGTTGTAGTTAATCAGCTTCATAGATCGCCAGGTGTATTTTTTGATCATGATAAAGGTAAAACTCACTCTTCAGGCAAGGTTCTTTATTCTGCTCGAATTATCCCCTACAGAGGTTCTTGGTTGGATTTTGAATTTGATCCAAAAGACAATCTTTTTTGTCGAATAGATAGAAGGAGGAAAATTCCCGCTACTATTATCTTAAAAGCTATGGATATGGGTACTGAAGAAATTCTTCAGCATTTTTATGAGGTTGATACTGTACAAATTGAAAAATCAGGCATTGTCATTGATTTAATTCCTTCGAGACTTAGAGGTCAGACATTACCAGTTGATCTAAAAATCAAATCAAAGGTTATAGTTGAAGCTAATAAAAGAATTACAGCAAGGCATGTTCGTCAACTGGAGCAAGCTAAAATGGCATCGCTTAAAGTTGAGTATGATTTTCTAATTGGAAAAGTTCTTGCAAAAGACATCTTCAATGAAGAGACTGGTGAAGTCTTAATTCCAGCTAATACAGAAATAGATGAATCAATTATTGAGTCTTTAATAGAGTCAAAAACAACCAAGATTTACACTTTATATATAAATGAACTTGATAAAGGTCCATATATATCTACAACACTTAGAGCTGATCCTACTTCTAATAGGTTAGAAGCTTTAGTTGAAATTTATAGAATGATGAGACCAGGTGAGCCGCCAACCAAGGACTCCGCTGAACAATTATTCCAAAATTTATTTTTTAATCATGAACGCTATGATCTTTCAGAAGTAGGAAGAATGAAATTTAATAGAAGATTAAAGATTGAAAAAACAAAAGAAATGCCTGGCATTTTAGATCTTGATGACATCTTATCTGTGATGAAGGGGATTGTTGATATAAGAGATGGACATGACACAGTTGATGACATAGATCACTTGGGTAATAGACGTGTTCGGTCAGTTGGAGAAATGACCGCTAATCAATTTAGAGTTGGCTTAATTAGAGTAGAGAGAGCTGTTAGAGAACGACTTAGCATGGCTGAGGCAGACGAACTTGGACCACAAGATCTGATTAATGCAAAACCAGTTACTGCGGCTATTAAAGAATTTTTTGGCTCTAGTCAATTATCTCAGTTCATGGATCAAAATAATCCATTATCTGAAATTACCCACAAAAGAAGAGTATCAGCACTTGGGCCTGGTGGTTTAACTAGAGAACGTGCAGGTTTTGAGGTCAGAGATGTTCATCCAACTCATTATGGAAGATTATGTCCAATTGAAACACCTGAAGGACCAAACATTGGATTAATTAATTCGTTCGCATGTTACTCAAGAACTAATGCATATGGATTTATAGAAAGCCCTTATAGAAAGGTTGTAAAAGGCAAGGTTACTAACGACATAATTTATCTTTCTGCAATTGATGAAGGAGAGCATGTTATTGCTCAAGCTAATGCAGTTTTAGATAAATCAGGAAAGTTCGTAGATGACCTTGTTCCAGTTAGACATGGTGGCGACTCTGCTTTAATGAGCCCAGAAAGGATTGATTTAATGGATGTTGCTCCTCAGCAGGTAGTATCTGTTGCGGCTTCTCTCATTCCTTTTCTTGAGCATGATGATGCAAATAGAGCTTTAATGGGCTCAAATATGATGCGTCAAGCTGTTCCAGTACTTAAACCCGAAAAACCTCTTGTTGGAACTGGTTTTGAAACCATTGTCGCGGGAGATTCTGGCGTTTGTGTTGTAGCAAAGAATAATGGTGTAGTAGAAAATGTTGATGCAGCAAGAATTGTTGTAAGAGTTACCGATTCTAAAAATTCAAATAACGCAGTCGATATATATAATCTTACAAAGTACACAAGATCAAATCAAAATACATGCATTAATCAAAGGCCACTAGTTTCAGTTGGAGATAAAGTAAAATTTGGAGATATCCTTGCTGATGGCCCATCAGTTGATAATGGTGAACTTGCATTAGGTCAAAATATTAGAATTGCCTTTATGCCATGGAATGGATATAACTTTGAAGATTCAATCTTGATGTCTGAAAAAGTTTCAAGAGAAGATAGATTCACTTCTATTCATATTCAAGAATTAACTTGTATCTCAAGAGATACTAAGCTTGGTTCAGAAGAGATTACAGCGGATATCCCAAATGTAGGAGAGGGCTCTCTTGGGAAGCTCGATGATTGTGGCATGGTCTATGTAGGAGCTGAGGTTAAAGCTGGAGATATTTTAGTTGGGAAAATTACTCCTAAAGGTGAGACTCAGCTATCACCAGAAGAAAAGCTTTTGCGTGCGATTTTCGGTGAAAAAGCGTCTGATGTTAAAGATACTTCATTAAGGGTCCCATCAAGCATTAATGGAACTGTGATTGGAGTTGAAGTCTTTACTAGAGACGGAATGGAAAAAGATGAAAGAACCCAATCTATTGAAGCTGATCATTTAGCAGTTGCTAAAAAAGATTCGGATGATCAAATTAAAATTATTAATGATGCTACAAGAATTAGGTTAATTGATATTATCAAAGGATCTAAGATATCAAAAGGTCCAGGGCTTAAGAAAGGCTCTACAGTGGCAGCAGATGATTTAGCAGACCTTAGTTTAGATGATTTATTATCTGTTAGAACTAGAGATGAATCCTCAAATAGTAAGATTGAACATGCAGAAAAAGCATTAAAGCAATATGTTAAAGATATTCAAGAAAGCTTTGGTGAGAAAAAGCAAAAAATTACCAGAGGTCATGATTTAGCTCCTGGCGTAATTAAGATTGTAAAAGTTTATCTTGCCGTTAAAAGAAGAATTCAGCCTGGAGATAAAATGGCAGGAAGGCATGGTAACAAAGGTGTAATTTCTGAAATCATGCCAATAGAGGATATGCCATATGACAATGAAGGTAATCCTGTTGATATTGTTTTGAATCCTCTTGGAGTTCCTTCTCGAATGAATGTGGGGCAGATTCTCGAGACTCATATGGGATCAGCGGCGAAAGGCATTGGTGAAAAGATTAATAAAATGATTAAAGCTAAAGCTAAAGCTGATGAACTCAAAAAGTATCTAGATGTTTTATATAATAAGAATGCAGCAATAAAAGAAGACCTTGACTCACTAAATAACAGTGAGATTCAATCTTTAGCAAGCAATCTTACAGATGGTTTACCAATTGCAACTCCTGTTTTTGATGGGGCAAAAGAATCTGAGATTAAAGAATTGCTTAAGCTTGCTGACCTTCCTGAGTCAGGACAATTAACATTATTTGATGGCAGAACTGGCAGACAATTTGAGCGACCTGTAACTGTTGGCTACATGTATATGATTAAACTTAATCATTTAGTTGACGATAAAATGCATGCCCGTTCAACTGGCTCATATAGCCTCGTTACACAACAGCCTTTGGGTGGAAAAGCTCAGTTTGGCGGTCAAAGATTTGGTGAGATGGAGGTTTGGGCTCTTGAAGCATATGGCGCTTCATATACTCTTCAAGAGATGCTCACAGTTAAATCTGATGATGTTCCAGGACGGACTAAAATGTATAAAAATATTGTTGATGGAAACTATCAAATGGATGCAAATATCCCTGAGTCCTTTAATGTGCTGACAAAAGAGATTCGATCACTTGGAATTAATCTAGAGCTTGATTCAGAAAACTAGGAGAAATAATTGAAAGATTTACTAAATTCATTGAAGGCTAAGCAAGAAGATTTTTCTTCTATTACTGCTGGTCTAGCTTCCCCCCAAATGGTCAGGTCTTGGTCATTTGGAGAAGTAAAAAAACCTGAAACTATTAACTATCGAACCTTTAAACCAGAAAGAGATGGTTTATTTTGCGCTAAAATTTTGGACCAGTAAAAGATTACGAGTGTGTTTGTGGAAAATACAAGCGTATGAAGCATCGTGGTGTTGTGTGTGAAAAATGTGGGGTTGAAGTAACCTTAGCTAAAGTTCGAAGAGATAGGATGGGGCATATTGAACTTGCTGCTCCTGTTGCACATATATGGTTTTTAAAATCACTTCCATCAAGAATAGGATTATTGCTAGATATAACTCTTAGAGAGATCGAAAGAGTTCTGTATTTTGAGAGCTACATTGTTACTGATCCAGGTTTGACTGAATTGGAGAAGTGCCAAATTCTAACTGAAGAAGAGTATGTTGAAGCGTTTGATGAATATGGAGATGAGTTTACGGCCTCCATGGGCGCTGAAGCAGTTCAAATATTGTTGCAAGAAATTGATCTTGAGGAAGAGATCAAGATTATTCGAGAAGAAGTTCCTCAAACGAATTCTGAAACCAAACTTAAAAAGTTATCAAAAAGACTAAAACTTCTTGAAGCATTTAATGAATCTGGAAATAAGCCAGAATGGATGATCATGAATGTTTTACCTGTTTTACCGCCTGATTTAAGACCATTAGTTCCTTTAGAAGGAGGGCGTTTTGCCACTTCAGATCTTAATGATTTATATAGAAGAGTAATTAATAGAAATAATAGGTTGAAACGATTATTAGAGTTAAGTGCTCCAGATATCATTGTTAGAAATGAAAAGAGAATGCTTCAAGAGAGTGTAGATGCTTTGCTTGATAATGGAAGAAGGGGCAGAGTTATAACAGGCACTAACAAACGTCCGTTGAAATCTTTGGCAGATATGATCAAAGGCAAAGGCGGAAGATTTAGACAAAATTTATTAGGTAAGCGTGTTGATTATTCTGGAAGATCTGTGATTGTTGCAGGCCCTGACTTAAAATTACATCAGTGTGGCCTTCCTAAAAAAATGGCTTTAGAGCTTTTTAAGCCATATGTTTACGGAAAACTTGAGCAAAAAGAGTTAGCCACTACAATTAAAGCAGCTAAAAAATTAGTTGAAAGAGAGACTCCGGAAGTATGGGAGATTTTAGAAGAAGTAATTAGAGAACATCCAATTCTTTTAAATAGGGCGCCAACTCTCCATAGGCTCGGGATTCAAGCGTTTGAGCCCCTTCTTGTAGAGGGAAAAGCAATTCAGTTGCACCCGCTAGTTTGTGTTGCCTTTAATGCTGATTTTGACGGAGATCAGATGGCTGCCCATGTCCCTCTTTCTATTGAAGCTCAGCTAGAAGCTCGAGCCTTGATGATGTCAACAAATAATATTTTATCTCCTGCAAATGGCGAGCCAATTATTAACCCTACCCAAGATATTGTTCTTGGTCTCTATTACATGACCCGAGATAAGGTAAATGTTAAGGGTGATGGAAGAATATTTAGTAATCCTGATGAAGTTTTAAGAGCCTATGAGTCTGAGACTTTAGATATACATGCAAATATTAAAGTTAGAATTACAAACGCAGATAAAGGAACATATCTTGAAGATACTACTGTGGGTAGAGTTTTAGTATGGCGAATTGCGCCTATTGAAGTTGGTTTTGATAATGTTAATAAAACCCTAGATAAGAAATCAGTTTCTAATCTGATAGATATTTCTTATAGAAAAGCTGGATTAAAAGCTACGGTTATTTTTGCTGATAAGCTTATGTACCTTGGATTTGAGCATTCAACAAGATCTGGTTCCTCAATTGGAGTAGATGACTTTGTTATCCCAGAAGAGAAACCATCTATTATTGATGCTGCTGAGAAAGAAGTTAAGTCTATAGAATCGCAATATGAATCTGGATTAGTTACTCAAGGCGAGCGTTATAATAAAGTGATTGATATTTGGTCTCGTGCAAATGAGAAAGTTGCTAAAGCAATGATGGCAAAAATTAGTACTGACCAAGTTGAAGATAATGATGGAAAAGAGGTTGATCAAGCTTCTTTTAATTCAGTATTTATTTATGCAGATTCTGGCGCTAGAGGTTCACCTGCTCAGATTAGACAACTTTCAGGAATGCGTGGGTTGATGTCGAAGCCAGATGGCTCAATTATTGAAACACCAATTACTGCAAACTTCAGAGAGGGTTTATCAGTTCTTCAGTACTTTATTTCAACTCACGGAGCTCGAAAAGGTTTAGCAGACACTGCCCTTAAAACCGCGAACTCAGGTTATTTAACTAGAAGGCTTTGCGATGTTGCTATGGATTCAGTTGTTGTTGATGATGATTGTGGCACCGAAGAATCCATTATTGTTTCATCTATTGTAGAGGGCGGAGATATTATTCAACCATTAACAGAAAGAATTTTAGGCAGAGTAATAGCTGAATCAATTTCTGATTCTAATGGAGAAGAAGTATTTTCAAGTGGCCATCTTATTGATGAAGATTCAGTGAAGAAGATTGATGAACTAAATATTTCATCAATAAAAGTCCGATCACCTATGACTTGTGAGGCAAGCTATGGGGTTTGTTCTAAGTGTTATGGTAGAGATTTAGCTAGAGGTCATTTAGTTCATAGAGGTGAGGCTGTGGGTGTTGTAGCAGCTCAATCTATTGGTGAGCCAGGAACCCAATTGACTATGCGTACCTTCCATATTGGTGGCGCGGCATCTAGCTCATCAGAAGATAATGCAATTATTGTTAATAATGATGGAATGATTAACTTTTCTTCAGATATAAAAACAGTTACTAATAAAGATAAGCAAGAAGTAGTTGTTTCAAGAAATAGTCAAGTCACTCTTACAGATGAAAAAGGTAAATTGATTGAACAGCATAAATTAATTTATGGAGCTACATTATTTGTTAAAGATAAAACTAATGTTGAACAAGGTATTAAAATAGCGGGCTGGGATCCATATACGCGTCCAATTATAAGTGAGGTTGAAGGTATTGTTCAATTCACTGATATTGAAGACGGAGTGACTGTTCGTTCTAAAACAGATGAATTAACAGGTTTAAGCAGTATTGAGGTTATCGATGTTGCAGAAAGACCTTCTGCAGGAAAGGATAAAGTACCATCAATTGCTTTAGTTAATGCAAAAGGCAAACCAGTTCCTTTAGGAGAGCATAAAACACCAGCCAATTACTCTTTACCAGCCAAGGCTTTAGTTAATCTAAAAGATGGAAAGAAGCTTCATGCTGGAGAAGTTTTGGCAAGGATACCTTTAGAAGGATCAAAGACAAAAGATATCACTGGCGGGTTACCTCGAGTTGCTGATCTTTTTGAGGCAAGAAAACCAAAGGATGCAGCAGTACTTGCAGAGGAAAGTGGAACGATTGCTTTTGGAAAAGAAACTAAAGGTAAAGTTAGATTAGTGATCACTCCCGATGGAGCAACTAAGAAAACACAAAATGTTGAGATGTTGATTCCAAAGCACAGAATTCTTACAGTTTTCGAGGGTGAGAGGATAGAAAAAGGCGATATTATTTCCGATGGCCCATTAAGTCCTCATGATATCTTAAGATTGCGAGGGATTGCCCAGTTGACGAACTTTATTGTAAATGAGATTCAAGATGTATATAGGCTACAAGGTGTTCTTATTAACGATAAGCATATTGAAACAATTTTGCGTCAAATGTTAAGGAAAGCCTTGATTGTTGATGGCGAAGATACTAAGTTCATTCAAGGTGATCAGGTTGAGTATGCTGAGCTAGTTGAAGAAAATGCTAAAGCTGTTGCAGCTAATAAAGAACCCGCTCGCTTTGAAAGAGTTTTACTTGGTATTACCAAAGCATCTCTGACTACTAATTCATTTATTTCAGCTGCTTCTTTCCAAGAAACTACACGTGTTTTAACAGAAGCATCTGTGACAGGCAAAATTGATTACTTAAGAGGCTTAAAAGAAAATGTTGTTGTAGGAAGGTTAATACCAGCTGGAACAGGTATGGAATTCCATGATCAAATGGCGGCTAAGAAATTAAGTGATTCTAATGAATCAATGTTGTCCCAAGATGATATTGAAGCAGCATTAAGACAAGAATTACAAGAAACAGAGGAATAATGTTGACCGCATTGAATCATGTCTATAAAATCGCGTCCAACAATTAAATTATGGCTACAGTAAATCAATTAATAAGGAAACCGCGTAAACCTAAGATTAGGAAAACTGATGTTCCTGCATTAGAGAAATCTCCTCAACGAAGAGGGGTCTGTACCCGTGTATATACAACTACCCCAAAGAAGCCCAATTCTGCTCTCAGAAAAGTTTGCAGAGTGAGATTGACTAGTGGCTATGAGGTAACTTCATACATTGGTGGAGAAGGACATAATCTTCAAGAGCACTCAGTTGTTTTAATTCGTGGAGGAAGAGTAAAAGATCTTCCCGGGGTTAGATATCATACTGTTAGAGGTTCTTTAGATACTTCAGGTGTTGCAAATAGAAAGCAGCGTAGATCAAAGTATGGAGCTAAGAAAGGTAAATAAACATGCCAAGAAGAAGAAGTCCTGAAAAACGAAAAATTTTACCCGATCCTAAGTACAAGGATATTATTGTTGCCAAGTTCATGAATCATATAATGAAAGATGGAAAAAAATCTGTAGCTGAAAAAATCGTATATGGAGCTTTTAATAAGATTGATCAAACGGTTAAAACTGATCCAGTGGAATTGTTTAAGAAAGCCCTTGAAACTATAGGTCCAATGGTTGAAGTGAAATCAAGAAGAGTTGGTGGAGCAACATATCAAGTTCCAATAGAGGTTAGGCCCTCAAGAAGACAAGCTCTTGCAATGCGCTGGTTAGTAGAAGCTGCAAGAAAAAGAACCGAGAAGTCTATGGATCATAGGTTAGCAGGTGAGTTAACTGATGCTGCAGAAGGCAAAGGTTCTGCAGTGAAGAAGAAAGAAGATGTTCATCGTATGGCTGAAGCCAATAAAGCTTTCTCACATTTCCGTTTTTAATTAGTAATATTTCATAGGTTTTAATATGGCTAGACAGACTGAACTTAGTAAGTACAGAAACATTGGGATTTGTGCTCATGTTGATGCAGGTAAAACAACTACTACTGAAAGAGTGCTTTTTTATACTGGTTTATCTCACAAAATTGGTGAAGTCCATGATGGTGCTGCAACGATGGATTGGATGGAGCAAGAACAGGAAAGAGG
>MDSZ01137023.1_pt1 | contig 10365 bp, 15 predicted proteins | sample 811201 | NCBI WGS metagenome assembly MDSZ01 (sample SAMN05326647, study PRJNA326480) | marine metagenome | isolation source: seawater | place: Indian Ocean: North | collected 2010 | reverse complement strand
TTAACTGGAGGACAATAAACATGGCTATATCTCAAGCGATAACAGTGTCGTTTAAGCAAGACTTAATGTCGCCTGGCGGAAATTTAGAAGCTCAGACATTAAAGTGCGCACTTTACGACAACACTGCAACTCTAAACCAAAATACTACTGCTTATATTACTGCAAATGAAATATCAAACAGTGGTACAAATTACACAACTGGCGGTGCTACATTGACTAATGTTGCAATTTCTACAGATGGAACTACAGCAATTTTTGATGCTGATAATGTTTCATTTGCTAATGCAACAATATCTGCACAAGCTGCACTAATTTATAATGCTAACAATAGTAATTCATCTATTGCGGTATTAGATTTTGGTGGTGTAAAAACATCAACTAACGGTACTTTTGAGTTACAGTTTCCAAACGCAGACGCTACGAACGGCTTAATTAGAATAGCATAAGGAGGTAAGTCCTTATGGCAAGCACATGGAGCCAAGGTGATTGGAATTTAGGTTCCTGGAATAATTCAGCAACTGGTGCTGTAATTACAGGCCAACAATTAAATACTTCATTAAGTAGTATTACAGTCGGTGTTGAAGTAAGACAAGGTTGGGGAAGAAATACATGGTCTTCTGCAACATGGAATAGAGCACCTGATTCTTTTATAGATATAACTACTGCTGGCGAATTAGATTTAAATTTAAATTTAGGTTTTGGCTGGAATAGAGAAGAATGGAACACAGGTGCTTGGGGCGAAGGATTAGGTTTTGTTCTCACTGGTAATGGTAATATATTTGCAACTTCAGCTTTAACTCAATTAACTTCAACAGCTAATAATATTATTATTACTGCAGGTGCTCCTATATCTATAAGTGGAGAACAATTAAATATTTCTCAAGGCGAAGAAACTGTAACAGGTATAGCTAATATAACTGTAACAGGAGAGGAACTGGTATCTGCAACTGTTAATACATTTGCTGTAGCAGCTGGTGGTGCTATTACTATAAATACTCCTACTTTAGAAGCCAACACAGCATTAAACAATGATGGTATAGTTGTAGGTTTAGCTAATTTCTTAGATATAGTAGGATTATCTTTAACTTCAAATTTAGGAACAATTACAACTACTACTCAAAATATTATTCCTATAACTGGAGAAGAATTAACATCTACAGCTAATACAATCACTATAAGTGCTGAACAAATATTATCAATAACTGGAAACGAATTAACTATTTCTCAAGCAACAATTATACCTAATTCAAATAATTTCTTGCCAATGACTGGAAATCAAGTAAATGTTGATGTTACAACACTTAAATTTTGGGATCCAATTAACGATAATAATCAAGAAAATTGGACTAATATTCACTAGACAAATTTTTACAAATATATATTATTTACATTAAATAAAATTAGGAGTATAAAGAATTATGCCATCAAGTTTTACATCGAGATTAAAATTAGAAAGACAAGCTTCTGGAGAGAATTCAGGAACTTGGGGAAATTTAGTCAATTATGTTTTTAACAGAGTAGATGCTTCTGTTTCTGGTTATCAAGCAGTTAATGTTGCAGGTTCTGCAAATGTAACTTTAACATCTAATAATTCTACAAGTAACACAGATGATGATGCTACTGATGATCAAGTACATAACAAAGTATTAGAATTAACTGGAGCTTTAGGCGCAGACATTCATGTTTTTACTGATGCAGTAGAACAAAATTATATTTTATTTAATAACACAACAGGATCACAAACATTAACTTTTGCAAATACAGGTCATGCTGCAAATGGTGTTGCACTTAAACAAGGTGCTAAAACTTTAGTATATTCAGATGGAAGTTCTATTACTGATGTCATGGCTGATCTAGGCGATATAACTACGACTTCAGTAACTTCTACAGGAAATGTTGCAGGTACAAATTTAAATGGTTCAGCAGTTATTTCAACTGGTAATGTTTCAGGTACAAATTTAATTGCTACAGCAAATACTGTAGATATTCAAGGTTCAGCTCCTAATGTAATTGCAACTAATGGAACAAATACAGATTTATTATTATCTCCAAAAGGTTATGGTTTAGTAACTTTTAATGGTGGTGGAAAAGTTCAACAATTAAATGAAAAAGTAAATACTTCTGCAACAGCAGCAACTGGTACAATTAACTTTGATGCAATAGATGGAGCTATTCAAAACTTTACTACAAATGCATCTGCTAATTGGACATTTAATTTAAGAGGTAATTCATCAGTTACATTAAACAATTATTTAGATACAGGTGAAAGTATTACTGTTGCACATATTGTACCTCAAGGTTCTACTGCTTATTATGCAAACGTAGTACAAGTTGATGGATCAACTGTTACTCCTAAATGGGTAGGAGGTGCTCCTTCCGCAGGTACAGCAAATGCTTCAGACACATATACTTATACCGCTATTAAAACTGCAGCTAACACTTACACTGTATTAGCTCAATTAACATCTTTTGAATAGAAAGGAGTTTTATGCCAATTATTGGATCTTTTGCAGCGTCTTCAGCAAGAGGAACTAAAGGAGCTGGTAGCAGCGTTTTAGAAATGGATTATTTAGTCATTGCTGGCGGTGGCGGCGGTGGTCGAGATGACGGCGGCGGTGGAGGAGGCGGAGGTATGCGTACTTCTTTTCCTGGAGGAACAAAAATAGAAATTGAAAGCGGATCTACTATTACAGTAGGTGGAGGAGGAAACGGTTCTAGTCCTACTGGTCCTACACCAGCTACTGATGGAGGTGATTCTACAGCTGGAACCATTACATCTAGTGGTGGAGGAGGTGGAGGAGACCCTGGTGTTAATGGAAATCCTGGTGGTGCTGGTGGTGGCGGTGCTTTAAATGGCACTGGCGGTAGTGGAAATAAAGGTGGTTTTCCTACACCTGAAGGAGCCTCTGGCGGTAATGGCGGTGGAAATAATTCCGGCGGCGGCGGTGGCGGCGGCGGAACTAGCGGTTCAACTGGTAGTAATGGTCCCGGAAACCAAAGAGGAGGTCCCGGTGGTCCTGGAACGGCAAATAGCATAAATGATTCACCTATTACTTTTGCTGGTGGTGGCGGAGGAGGATCAAATTCTCCTGGTCAAACTAGCGGCGGATCTGGCGGTGGCGGAACTGGCGGAGCTTCTAATCAACAAGGTACAGATGGCAATAATGGACAAGGTGGAGGCGGCGGTGGCGCCCCTGGAGGAGGACCTCTAAGAACAGGAAGAGATGGTGGAAGTGGTGTAGTTTATTTAAGAGATCCTACAGGAGCAATTTCATCAGTTACTCCAGGTTCAAATCAAATCAGTACTTTACCTGATGGAAGTAAAGTTGCTAAATTTACAGTAACAGGTACAATTAATTTCTAATATGAAAAGAATAGGTAAAATTATATCTGAACAAGATCCTTTTAATGTAGGAGTAACTTTACAAGTAGTTTCTAAAGTTATTGTAATTGATGACAATGATGATATTAACAATTTAACTCTAGAAGGAGAATGGAAAGAATTACCATCTGGTAAAGGAAAAGGTAGTGTTTGGAATGGAACTGAATTTATAAGTGCTCAACCTTATGCTTCATGGACTTTTGATAATACAAATAAAATTTGGAATCCACCAACTGCTCAACCAGATAATCCTTATACAACAGAAACAATAACAGTAGATGGAGTTGAAGAAACTTATCAAAAAGACACATATAAAATGTTTTGGGTTGAATCAAATTTAAGATGGGAAGCTATAAAAATTTCTGATAATCAAAATTATTATTGGGATTCAGATAATTCTACTTGGAATTTAATATAATAAAAATTATTTACATTCAATATTAAAACTTAGACCGTATCTTGGTTTATCAATAATGTTTCTTTTATTTTTGTGAAGTAAAAAACTTGAAAACACAGCAAAGTTTCCTGGTTTACTTTCTAATGTTTCATTTATTTGTGGAAATTCTAAAATTTGATTATGTTTTGATAATTGAATTGCTCCAGAAATAAATGAAGGTAAATGAGAATGTTTCCTTGTATATTCTGAAAATGATTCTTTAAATCCCCACGCTTCTTTTAGATTCCAACTATTAATTTCTTCCGAAGGAAGGTTATCTATAATATCAAAAATAGGCAACATTATTTTTATAAATTTTTTATCATCAATAAAAAAATTCCATGATGTCATTTGTCCTATTACATTAGTTTTATAGTTTTTATTTGATTCTAAATTGATACCTTCTTCAATTTTTTTAATAAAATATTTTGTATCAATAGGTATATTACCTTTAATAAAATAATACTCTCTTAATATTTTTGATTTAATTATTTTTTCTATTTTCATGCTTTATCTTTATTAAAAAAAACAAGTAATTTATATATTGATTTAAATGTAAAATCATGTTGAGCTGTATGATTTCTTGTACCTCTAAATATTATCATTCTATTTGGAAAAGCTCCTATTGAAATATCTGGATATTTATCAAAATGATATTCAAAAAAAACTGTTCCTCCAGAACTGGTTTGATTAAAACAAAGAATAGCTCCAAAATCAGTAGGATCAGAATGTACTAAACCATAAGTAGTGTTAAATTTTGATTTAGCAATTTCATTCATATCGGTACGTCTTACTTTTATACTAACATCTTTTATTTTACAATTTAATAAATGTTCAATCTTGTTTACAATAATCTTTTTATATTTAGGCCAATTACATTCGTGGCATGGATATCCTTGAAATCTATTACCATAATAATATGACGCCGGTTGATAACCAGGAACAAGTTTTAATTTTAAAATTTCTTTAGATATTTTTTTATATAAATCTTCTTCAAAAAAATTTCTTTCTATGTGTATAGAACCATTTAATATTTGTTCGTAAGGTTTCATATTATAAATTTAAAAAATTAAAGTAACCTGTAATAATATATCTATGTTTTTTATTAGGACATTTTTGTCCTCTATGAGTATGTGTAAAATATGATGGAAATATAGCTACTTTTCCTTGTTCTGATTTAATTACTTTACCATTAAAAAATTCAGTTCCACAATCGTGATCGCTTAAATAAATTTGTACGTTTAAAAGTCTTGTAGCGTGTTCCCAACTATGTTCAGCATGGAATTTTTCAAAAGATTTACCAGGTTTAAAATGTTTAAATCTCATATTAGTTAAAGCCCATTTATTTTTTGTTAAATTTATTTCAGGATATTTTTTTTTATATTTTTCTATTATTGGTAATATTAATTTTGTAATTTCTACAAAAGTTTGAGTTTTTTCTAAATCAAAAAAAACATAACCAAGATAATCATACTCTCCCGGTTTTGTCTTTTTTTTACATTCCTTAATTAAATAATTACATTCTTTTTTAGTTAATACATTTTTTTGTTCTAAAATAAAATTTTTAGACATAGCTGTACCACCCTGTTGCAATATATTTTATTTCTTTCTCTGCAGGAATACCTCTATGTGTAAATGTCCAATCTGCAGGCCAAATAAAAGTTAAGCCTTTTTTAGGTTTAACTTTTAATTTTTGATAATACCATTCAGTTTCACCTTTATATTTAATATCATTTAAAAAAGTCATAAAAACTAAATGTCTATTTAATTTGGATTTAGATCCATTTCTTTCAGTATGCCAAACTTTATATCCACCTTTTTTTGGATATTTTTGAATATTAAAACTTTCCATTATTGCCCATCTTTGTTGATTAGCTGTAGACCAGTTATATTTACTTATATATAAATTACATACTTTTTCAAGTTCATTTAAATATTCCATAGGTTGTTTATCTTTTGTTGTAGAATTAATAGGTAAATCAATTGAATCTTTTATAGATTTGTTAATTTTTGTTTTTCCATTAAAAACTATAGTTCCTGTTTTCTTTACTCCAGATTCATTTTTTTCTGTTTTTTTAAAATATTTTATCATTTCATCACAAACTTTTTTATCTATATACCAACCAGCAATAAAATCAATTTTATTATTCAATTTAAAAGGTTTCATATTTGATATAATTTATATCCAGGCATTCCTAAACAAGGTCTATTATCATATTTATTTTTACTTCCTTTTTTATTATAATGTAAAAAAACTTGTATACATTCAGTACCTTTAAAGGGTTCTCTCCAGTGTTCTAATTCACAACCTTTATAAATTAACATATCTCCTTGTTTTAAATCTACTTTTATTCCTTTTTGATTTACTTTACCAGTAGGCTCTAAATAAATTGGCCAAGGGTCTCCTCCTAAATTAAGCGTGGCTGATATATCACAAGAAGCTCTATCTTTATGTCGTTTAAGCTCGTCATCAATTTTATAAATTCTAGCATATGAATATGTTTCTATTAATTTAATGCCTGTAATTTTTTCCATAATAGGTTTTATTTTTTGTAATAATATCTCATTAGCTACATCTCCATAAATAGAAAAAGTATTAGGTATTTGTTTGTCTGTAAAAATACCTAAGGATTCAAAATTAGGTGGAATAAAATTTTTTTGTAACATTAAAGATGTTGTTTTTTTTCTAAGTTTTAAATAATCTTTAACAAAATTAATTGTATCAAGATTCATTACTTTTCTTTTTATAAAATATTTATTTTTTTTAAAATTATTCATAATCTGTAATTAATGTAAATCTTGGTTTTTTTAATTTATACTTTGGAAAAACAGCATCGTGTAATAATTCACCTTTAAAAATTAATATAGAATTTTCATATCCAGGTACAATTATTTCCATATTATTATTTTTAATATGTGTTCCTAATTCATAATTATCATTGGTTACATAATAAATTGAAGTTAATGTATTTTTTTCATGTCTATGAAAAAATTGTTTTTCTTTTTTCAATATTTTTAAACACCAAGAATATTTAATTTTATTTTTTTTATATTTTTTTGTTATATTAAGTAATTTATTATAATAGTTTTTCCAATGTTTAGTGTTATATATTAAATGTAATTTATTAATTGTTTGTTTTCCTGAAATATTATTTTTAAAGCAATAAAGATTTTCTTTAATAGCTTTTTTTAAATCTTTTCTAATATTTAAATAATCATTTTTATTTAAAAAATTTTTAATATGTATAAAGTCTAAATTTTCTGACATAACTTACCAGTATAAATTTCCTCTTGTCCACATTACTAATGAATATCTAGTTCCTTTTATTAAAGGTGTAACTCTATGATATAGAAAAGATGGAAACACTACTATCGTTCCTTTATTTCTTAACTCAGGGGCGGGAGTAATAATTGTTGGATCATTATTATTTCTAAATTGAAATTCAAAATCTCCACCTTTAAATTCCTTAGGATTAGAAAGACAAGCAACTAAAGATAACTTTCTTATTTTTCCATATTTACAAATATCTTGTATTGATGAATCACAATGAAAATTATAGTGTTGATTTTTTTTATATTTAGTAAATTGTATTCTTTCAGAATAATCTATTTGATATTTCCAACCTGAATTCATATTTGCCTTAACTACAAAATCATTTAAAATATCCATCAACCATTTATCATCTAAAAAAGCAACTTCAGAATTTCTTATTTTTTTTAAATTAATTTTTTGAGTTTTATTTAAATTTTTGAATTTATCTTTATCATATTCATGAGTTCTTGCTAAAACAGTTTTTTTACTTAAACCTAATTCAATTATTTTATCACATGTATCTGGACTAAGAGCATTATTAAAAACCCAATAATAGTCTTGCGTATTTGTAAACATTTCTTTCTAAAATTTAAGTAGTAAGTTTCTGTAGTTTATATTTTAATTCTGCTATTTTATTTATAAATTCATCATTGATTTTACCGAGAGCTTGTATTTGAGTTTCTAAATTTAAAATGTGTTTTTTATAATCTTCATTTAATTTAACTTCAGATTGTTTAACCATTTTTTCCATCTCGATTTTTTCTTGTAAATCTTTTATAATGGCATTTTTTATTTCAATTTCGTTCATTAATTTACTATTAGTATAATTATTATGATTAATAAACAACAATTTGAAGACCATCTAACTAACATAAAATATGCATCAAAATATCAGCAAAGAAAAGAGCTATGGGACTTAGAAGGTATTTTAATTAATAAAACTAATCGTATATATAAATTTGATTTAAGACCTATTAAAAATAATATTAAAAAAGGATCTTTTAAAACAAAAGCTGATAAAATGGTTTTTAGTTTTAAAGATAAATGGATTATTGTTGATATTGAAGAATTACATGAATATTTGCAAAAAAGTCATATTGTTAAAATAAAATTAGACGATATTATTTCAAATTTATATTGGAATATAGAGCTTAAAAAATAGCACTATATTTTTGTAAATTTTGTTATATAATTTATAAATTATGCCATTAACTCAACTTAATTTTTTACCTGGATTAGACACAGAAAACACAGAAACTGGAGCAGAAGGTAGATGGACTGACTGTGATAAAATCAGATTTAGAAAAGGTCTACCACAAAAAATAGGTGGTTGGGCAAAATATAGTACAGATTTTTATATCGGAAGACCAGCATCATTAACTTCCTGGATATCATTAGATGGTACTCGTTATCAATCATTTGCTGGTGATAGAAAAGCATACGTTTATAGAAGTGGAACTACTGCTGATGTTACACCTATAAGACAATCAAATACTTTATCGAATGTTTTTTCAACTGTTAATTTAAGCTCTAATGTTGTTATTACTCATACATCTCATGGAGCAGCATTAGGTTCTTTTATAACTATATCTAATGTTTCTGCAAATGTAGGAGGCATTACTACATCTGAATTAGAAAACGAATTTGAAATTGTAGAAGTTAACAATAATGATGCATATACAATTTCAACCCCGGGTACAGCAAATGCAACTGTAAATGATTCATCTAATGCTGACATATCATATCAATTAAATGTTGGCCCAACTATTCAAACTTTTGGATATGGTTGGTCAGCTGGAGCGTGGAACGATAGTGTATGGGGTGAACCAAGAACTACTTCAGAAGTAAATCTTGATATGAGACAATGGTCATTAAATAATTGGGGAGAAGATTTAATTTTAACAGTAAGAGATGGATCTACTTTTGAATGGGATGAATCTGTTGGTATGTCAAATAATAGATGTACATTGATTGCTAATGCTCCTACTGCTTCAAGTTTATCTGTTGTATCAACTGATACAAGACATTTAATTTGTATGGGCACCGAAACAACTATTGGAGATTTTACTACTCAAGATAAAATGTTTATAAGATGGTCAGATCAAGAAAATTATGATTTTTGGTCTCCTAATGCTACTAATTCAGCTGGATCACAAAGAATTGCAGGTGGTAGCGAAATAAGAACAGCAAAACCTGCTAAAGGTACAATTCTTGTGTGGACAGATACTACATTACATTCGATGTCTTTTATTGGTCCACCTTTTATTTTTGGTTTTAGACAATTAGGTAATGACTGTGGCGCAGTTGGTTTAAATAGTGCAATCGTTGTAGATGATATTGCTTATTGGATGTCCGATGGACAATTTTTTAGATTTGCTGGTGCTGTTCAAGAAATACCTTGCCCTGTATTAAATCATGTGTTTGATAACATAAACAAAACTCAATATGCTCAAGTATATGCTGGTCAAACATCAGAATTTTCAGAAGTAATTTGGTATTATTGTTCAGCTACATCTGATTTTATTGATAAATATGTTATATATAATTATTTAGAAAATAGTTGGTATTTTGGAAATTTATCTAGAAGTACATATTTAGATGATGGAGTTGAATTAAATCCTCTTGCTACAGAATATTTTCCAAATTCGACAGCAAATTCTTATACTACAATATATGGATTAACACCTGGTAGAAGTTTAATATATCGTCATGAGGACGGAGTTGATGCTGATGGATCTGCAATTACTTCTTTTATAGAATCAGGAGATGGAGATATTGCAGATGGTGAAGAATTTAGTTTTATAAATAAAGTAATACCTGATTTTAAAAACCAAGTTGGTAATGCAAAAATTACTTTACAAACAAGAGATTATCCAAATAGCTCTCGTGTAAGTGGAGAAGAAATAACAGTATCAAATACAACACCTTTTTATAATACAAGAACTAGAGGAAGACAATCTTCTATAAAAATAGAAAGTGACGAATTAGGTAGTAATTGGAGATTTGGTACATTAAGAATCCAAATAAGACCTGATGGAAAAAGATAAGTATAAAATAAGACAAGCACGTATTGACGATGCTGTTAGAATACGAGAGCTTTTAAAAACATGGCTTCCAGAATCACCATATAATTTCGGTAACGTAAATAACAAGAAATTGCTGGATCATATTATATTTTACATTAAGAATAGTTTTGTTATAGTAGTAGAATATGAAAATGTTATTATAGGAACT
>MDSZ01177220.1_pt1 | contig 10366 bp, 2 predicted proteins | sample 811201 | NCBI WGS metagenome assembly MDSZ01 (sample SAMN05326647, study PRJNA326480) | marine metagenome | isolation source: seawater | place: Indian Ocean: North | collected 2010 | reverse complement strand
CTCCCACTTTTCTACATTTTGCAATAGCTCCGCTAGCATATGCAGATGGGAATACTTTATATCTTCTTTTTACTTTGTGATAGCACGCATCTTTTTTACCGCTTTTTTTTGCCATAGTTTATTATTTTAATATGTTTTCTTGATCAAAGATATTATCTTTTTTTAATAAATTTTCAGTACCAAATATATCTGGTTTCTTTTTCATTCTTTTTCTTACAGGTTCTAATTCATCTATTAGTAATACATGCTCATTGTAACCCAATATTGAGAATAGTCTATTATACCATTCTAATTCCTCATCCATAAAATTTTGTATATTTTTTAACTTAACTAAAGCCCTGTTCAAAGGAACATTAAACACACCTTCTGCACCTTGAGCTACCATAGCATAAAATGGATCATCAGGATCTAACGGTGTTTGTAACATTTTATCACCTTCATAATCGAGAGTTTGGAATGACCTTCTTAACTTATCAATTTTAGCGGAAATTGGTGGAGAAAGGCTAAATACTTTCCATGCAGCTTCTCCTAAATCTCTATTATATTTATCACCTTGTGCTCTTTTATATAAATCTATAAATACTTGTTTATTCATATCTGCAATAGCACCTCCAAATCCGAGGCCTCTTAACCATGTTTGTGTCATAGAATCCATCATTTTAAAGGCTTTTTTATCCGCATCCTCTGAGTCTGCCTCTCCTGTATATAATGCAAAAACAGCTTGTTGTAATGCAGTAAACATAGTGGCTTGCAATCCGCCATAATGAACTATTTTAGATAAATTTGTTTTATCATCACCTCTTCTATTAATTAAGTCCAAACCAGCTTTATACATTATTCTATTATACTGCATAGGCGTATTGGCAAAATTTAATATTATCTTACCTAGTGTTGAAGCTTGCTGATATGAAATTCTATCTGCTCTTGATGATTGCTGATTTTCTTGTGTTACTTCAATCCAATCTTCCATAGCTTTCTTTTCAGCTTCTGGTAATTTTAAACCTTCTCTTAAATATGTATTTATTCTATTTCTATACATACTTGCACCACCAATAGATATTGCTAAACCATCAGCCGCCCTTGTAGGTGTATAACCTTGTTTTAATACATAATTTAATACGCCACTAAATCCACCACCTCTTTGCATTATAGTAGCAAGTTCAGCTTCATTAACATTCATTTTTAAATTTTCTCTTCTACCTACCGCAAAATCAGACATAAATAATGTTCTTACATCTTTAGCAAATTGAGGTATATTAGCAACAGCTTTGCTTGCAGCAAAAAAGTTATTATCTCCCCAATTTATGTAGTTAGGCATTGACGTTAACTGGGTAATAGCTGTTTTCATATTCCAGAACATTATAGTAGATTGGCCGCCTGTTATATAATCGTTTAATCCACTTTCAAATTTACCCATGTCTTTCCTTCTGCTCTGACCAGTTTCCATTCTCCAAAGCATGTTTCTCCATGACTCTACATAACTTTCGCCAAACTGATACTGCATTTTACTCATGTTCTCAGGGCTGAATATTTCATTTGTATTTTCAACCCATTGTCTAAATATATCAGGTCTAGCACTGTATTTAACAACATTTAAGATATCCCCATGTAAAGTTGTATCTATCCAATTTTCTCTAGGTTTACCCCAACCATAACCCTTTGTAATAAAAGATAGACTGTTTGCTAGTTTAACAAGTTCTGGATTGTTTTCTACTTCTTTTACAACAGCATTTAAATCTGTTTTAGTTAACCCGGGTATTTTTTCTCCTTGTCTAGCCCATAAATATATTCTTACAGCTTCAGAATTTTTGTAACCTATTTTGTCATTTACTTTATTTAATTCTCTTTTTAGAACTTTATTAGAATTTAATACAGTCTTTAAATCTTTTATAGCATGAACTTCAAAAGCATTGATTGCATTATCAGCTCTTGTAAAAGGTGTAATAAAGTTATCTTGCCACCATTTCCATTGGGCTTCACCTCTTTCTTTTGGAGCCAACATTCTATATATTAAACCTTCTGCATCTAAAGCTTTACTTGAAAATAAATACCATTTTTTATTCTCTCTACCTCTTATTTTAGCTTTATTAGAACTAATAACAGCATCTGAAGGTATATTATAGTTTTGTTCAAATATTTCTTTATTTAAATATTGTGATAAGTTTTTTGAATTATATTCTAATTTTAATTCTTGTCGTTTTTTCTGTTCCTTTAATCTTAAATTATTTTGTTGAGCTGCTCTTTGAGCAATTTCTGCTACAAAATTTTCTTTTGCATATTTTTCAAACACACTTACCGGCTTACCTGTTCGGCCTAAGTAATATGTATTTTCCATTTGAATTTGATTAGCTAAAAACCTATCATATCCTTGCTGATTATTTCTTCCAAAATTATCTGCTATATTCCACAATGCTTCGGGTCCGTAACTTTGTTCAAAATTCAAGCTTCTTTTTTCATAATTTTTAAAATAATTACCTTCAATTAAATCTTTCCATGATTCATAAGCAAAGTCTGAAGATGACTTCATATGTTCTCCCTTAGCTTTTAAAGACCCTTTATATCCTTTAGGTGGTATAAATACAGTAGTAAAACCAGCTATACCTCTAACAGACCAACCGTTCATAGACTGCATTTGAAAATGATCTAACAAGTGCTTTTCTCTTTTTAATCTTTCAGCTGAATTTTTAGCACCATTTAAATATGTTTCATAAAACACACCCATCATTTTATCAAATTTAATTAAATTTTCAACTATTTCTTTAGGGTATAGTTTGTTTAATTCAGGAATTACTTTTTCAGGCGTGTTACCAAATTTTTCAATAACAGCATCAAACTTTTTCTTAAAATTTCCTTTAATTGCAAATTCTATTTGCCCGCTATTCATAGCCTCTAATCCTTCCTGTAATATTTTTTCGTATTCGGGATTTTTTTCAAAATCAAATTCATGTTTTTTGAATTTGGAGTTGAATTTATTTTGGTTTAATTTTTCAATAAATTGTTTGCTAAATTTACCAGTAGTATTACCTGCTAAGTGATCACCTGTATAATTAAATATACTAGAAAAAAGATTTTCTTTAATATTTGGACTAGCGTTTACAACGTCTGTAGGAATAATCCTAGCCATTATTGAAGTAAAACCATCATAATAATCTTTTTGAAGCTCTCCCATTAATTCCATTCTTGCCACAACATCTTCTACTGTAAATCTTACTTTTTTACCAGTTTTGGGGTCTACACCATATTCTGCTTTTTGATATAATCTTTCCCAACCACTTTCTGAATGCCATCTAGTCCATTCAGTTTGATATTTATCACCAAAATCTTTTTTGTTCCTTGCATTAAATCCTTCCCCACCTTTTACTAATGTATTAGCTTTAGCTTCCGCAAGCCAATCATTCATAAATTTCCTTTCTTCTTTAGTAGGTTTATATCCAGGACTAAAATATTTTTGTATGAACTCATAACCTCTTTGCGGGTTTTGTAAAAATCCTCTTTTATTTAATTGCTGTCCAATGTTTGTAGACTTAAAAGCTTCACCTCCAGCGCTCTTTAAATTAGCCACGCTTTGAGACACATTAGATAAAAATGCTGCTGCTTTTATATTATCAGGTATATCTGCACCTTCTCTAGACATCTCATTCAATTTATCAGTAGCTCTCCTAACTTGTATTGCTTGTGATAATACATTAAATAACCTAGTATGCTTTGTATCAACTCTACCTTCTGTAAGCACTTCTGCAAATCTATCTAATAACTTTTGTGACTCAGGAGTTAACTGACCATTTTCGTCATACTTTAATTGTTTTTTATTAGCTTTAAATGGTTGATTATCGCTAATTTTACTTTTAGGATATCTTTCAGTTTTTGAAACATCAAAAAATTCTTTAAATATAGATTGACCTTTAATGACTTGAGTAGATTGCTGAGACATCATATCAAAGCTTTCAGGTATCATTTCATATATCCTTTCTATATTAGCTTTTATATTAGCATTTCTTTCTGCTGTAGTTTTCCCAAAAGCATTTTTAACGGTAGACATAAGCTTCATTGGTACATTTGACTTAGCCCCCGATTCAAAATTAAATGGGCCACCGGCAAAATCCATAAAGGTTAACTGTTCCTTACCAAGAGAGGTTGAAAATATTTTGTCTACTATAACATCAGTAGCGCTTAGTACTTCTGATAAATCTAATTTACTGCCGTCAGATTTTTTAAATGATTCAAATGTTATTCTATTTTTTGTTTCTATATATAGAGGGTCATAGGATACATCTTCTCCTTTTTCTGCTAATTTTCTATTAGCAAACATAGAAGTTTTATATATATCCATAAACCTCAATTTCATATGCTGGTCTAACATTTGTGTAAAATTTTGACCCTTTTTTATGTCATATCTTTCTAATAATCCAAAAACACCACGAGAATCCATAAAAGTATGGGATACTAACTCGTCTATAGTTTTTTGATCTAATTGTCTATAAGTGCCATCCGCTCTTTTACCAAAGTTATCTTTAACCCATTTTTCTACATATTGTTTCATGTAAGCACCTACACTTGGATTTATAAGTTCTCCTGTTTTATCATTTGTTGTAATATCCGCAGTTAAATCAATTAATTCAAACAAAGCTTTTGGATTACCTTTTTTGTATTCTAAAACTTTTTGTTGTATCACATCTGTTTTCTCAAAAAAGTCTAATTTACCTTTGGCATTATATACAACTGTTCTTCCTTTATATGTTTGAGTATTACCTTCAAAAAGTACTTCATTTAACCACTTATGTTGAGGAGATGTTTCAAACCCCTCCATAGATAGGTTAGCTAAATGCTCTAAATATCTTAAAAGATTATTACCTTTTTTTAATTTTGGAATTATTTCTGCAGGTATACTTTGAAATAAACGGTAGTTAAATATTTTTGGTCTTTTAGCAACTAAGTCTATTAGCGTATTTTCCATACTGTTTTTTAATTGTACTAAAAATCCAGATTCAAGTAAAAATGGTCTAGCGTCTTTATCTTTTAAAAGCTCTAATAAATTACCAAAATATTCATCCGCTTTAAACTCTCTGCCTTCTTTTGTTCTAAAATCTCTTTTAACTCCCGGACTAATTTCACCATAAATTTTCCTAATTAAATCTCCAAATTTAACATTTGCTCCACCAGCCTCTAAAAGATCATTTAAAGGTTTATCTACCAGCTTCATAACATTTTCGGCATAAGATGGATCTTTTATTTTAAAATGATTTATCAAATGCCAATATTCATGAGGCATCATATTTCTTGATAGCTTAGGTGTATTTAATACCATATGAGGTTTTCCGTCTATATATTTTATAGTTACAGGATCTGCACCTTTATATTTTCCTTTATCAGCATCTCTAATAAATTTATATGCTACATCAATATTTTCAGCTTTTTTAAATTTTTCTATACTATTTGTCCATTGTTTTTCAATATACTCATTAGATTGAGCATGTGTGTCTGTTCTAATAGCTTGCTCCTGTATTACCATTTCAAAAATAGAAGCATCTTTTGCAGACATATTATCTAAATTAAATCTACCATCTGTGGTATATTTTTTTTGAAGTTCTGCTCTTTTTGCAGCAAGCCATTTATCACTTACAAAAGTATTAGTTCTAAAACCTTGATTAGCTCCAGAATAAGCCATACCAGAAACAAAACTTGTTATAAATCTTTGAGTTGTATTATCTTCATCACCATAAGTTTCATCAAAGAAAGTTTTAAAATCTTTATTATTCATTAAATCATCCGCTATAGCTTGTAGCGCAATACCAGCTTCTGTACCGGGTATAAATTTAATACCACCTTTTACAACCTCTTTATAAAAAGGAGGTATGGATTTCATATATTTTTTATTACCTAAAACTAATCTTCTTGCTTTACCTAATATTCTATCGGAAAAAACAAATCCAGTACCAACAAATTCCATGTCTTCTTCAACAATATTTAATGTTCCTTCTGCTAATGCAGCATCATATGTAAACAGTTGTAATTTATGAAATAAGCTACCATTTGTTTGAGTTAATCCTCTTGCTTTTATATACGCTTTAGCATTATCAAATCCAGCTTTATTAGCTAATTGTGTAATAGTTGGCAAAGTTAAAGTTCTTCCCTGTGGTGTTCTATATGTTGCAACTCTTAATTTATCCATATATCCGGCTACACCTAAAAATTTAGACATTAAACTAATTCCTTTACCTACAACACCAAACTCAAGTGCCATTACAGGTACATGCCCCAAAGCCTGTGCAACCGCTGTGGCGTTGGTAGGATTAGAATTTTTTATCATTTCAGGAGTTACAGTAATACCAAGCATATCCATTGTATTAATGGTATTAGCGATATCCTCTTGAAACAAATCGTCCCAAGTATTTTTGAATCCCCATGCGTCACCAAACTCTGTACTTATTATTGTTTTTCTATTTTGAATACCTAATCTAGCTCTAGCTAAATCAACACTATTCATATAAGAGCCCCTAAAAGAATATAATAATTCTTTTCCAAAATGTTGTTTATAAGACTTAGGATTTATGCCAGTAAAGTATAATCTTTCTAATGTATCTCTTTTTGCATACAGATGTAGTTGCGTTTCAGAATAATATTTTGAAAGGTCATGTAAGTTAATTTGATTTTCCGGCTCTTCACCAGGCGGAGTATATATTTCAAAAATATCAGTGTGTTTACGATCAGGGTCAAACTCAGATGAAAACCACTTAGCGCCCATAACACCGGGGTCGGGATTTTGAGAATAGGATACATTTGCCATGTCTTTCATGCTAACTCCTACAAAAACAAAACCCTTTCCTTTCCCAAGACTCTGTGGTTCATATCCTAAATCTCTTAAAGCTTTCGCTGTTGAAGGGCCTGTATATTTAACAGTATATTTTTTAGAAAGCTCTTTTTCTAACTCATTTTGTTCTATATAAGTTAAATCTAAATTACCTCGTATTCTTTCGTAATCTGTTACAATTTTATCACCATTTGCATCAAAGATACTTTCCATATCTTCTTGATCATCATTAAATAAACCAGAAAGATAATTTTCGTAAGCTTCAAACGCTTCAGAATAATCAATAATTTGATTTTTATCATCAGGCTCTTCTCCTATATCTGCTCTTACCCAACCCATACTAGTTGGTTTAAATAAAAAAGGATTATCATCATCAAAGCCGTTAGCTTTCATAATCTCTAATTTATCATCATTTAAGTTGCTTATTTTTTCTTGATCTTTAAAAGTATTGAATTCATTAGTATTCATTACTTTTTGTAATTTCTGGTTAATAGACCATATTTCAAACATTGGATTTGAACCATCTGGTTTTTTATATCTATCAAAAAAGTTATTTCTACCTTGTCTATATCTTTCAAACAATAACTCTTTATTAGTTAATTGATCACCATATTGTTCTATTTTTTTTGCAAAATCATTTTCATTTTCTCTTTCTTTTAGTTTAAATATAGCCTGGTCAAATGCTTGATCTCTAACTTGTTCATCATCTACTGGCATATTAGAATTATCGTAAACATAGCTTCTAAATGCTTCTATAAATTTTGGATCATTTAATGTTTGTACATTATTCTTCCACCCAATTCCTAATTCATTTTTTATATTATTTATATTATCTAAATTATAAAAATTTAATGTAGAATTTGAAAATCCTAACCTTTGAGAGTCGTTTTTTTCTTTTGTGATTTTTTGTTCTTTTAATAAAGAAGTTACCTGATCGGATGTAAGAATGATTTCTTGTGGATCTCTTGTTTTATGAATTCGTTTGAACATAGAACATTTACCATCAGCATTTTTTGTATAGCCATCAGGGCATTCATCTGGATATGCCAATGAACCACCTACCGATGGAGAATCCATATCGGGCGCTGTAGTTTCTCCCACAACCGCACCCGGTGCTGTGGGGTTTAGAAAATCCTGTTCTTCGTCTGGCTCTTCAGTTATGCCAACTTGAGATATATAATCTTCTATATTTAAATTAGATTCATTAGCTGCAGTCATTACTTCATCTAACGAATATGTTTTATCTTTAAATTTATACATATTATTTAATTTTATACATTTACTGGTGCACTAATTATAGGTAAACCATCATTAGTTACATTCATTGCTATAGTATCATCTTCATTAGATGGTGGAACTAAATTCGCATCTATATTCTTCATAATATCATTTTTTAATGAATTTTCAAATTCTCCTAAATCTAAAGGTTGTCCATCTCTTATTCTCCACACTTCATTATTTATTCTAGAATTTTTAAATCTTTCTAAATCGTCAGCAACTTTTTTATCTATCTCTTTTTTAGCATCACTGTCACGTGGTAAATCTATATATTGCCTTCCATACTGTTGCGAATAATACTCTTGGAATTTTTTCTTAGCTACATTTTCTGCTTCATAACCTGTTACATAGCCCTCTATAATCGGCCCCATTATTCTATAATTGTTAAATTTACCATCCATCCTAAATGTTTTATTTAAGTCTGAAGCTTTTAAATATTCTAAAAGTTGAGTAGCAGCTGACGAGTCTATACCAACCACAGGGCCTAATGGTTTTTGAGATTGTGCAGCCGAAGTTATCCCTGCAATTTGAATTTCTAAAGCACTTTTATTTTTTTCATTTATTGCTCTAACTGAAGTATCTTCACCAGGAGGAGACCAAGGGTCTGGTGCAATTCGGCTATTAATTTCTTTTTTAAGATAGTCGGCTATTGCTTTATTTCTTAGTTTAATCATACCTGGCGGTACTTTATTATTTTGTTTAAAATCAGTCATAGTAAAACCAAACATATTAAGATCTATTTGATCTAAATCTTTATCAATTAAACCTTTATATTTTGTTTTTACTTTAGTCCAAGCATCTACCATCTCACCCTCTACAGAAACTACTTTAGCTTCGGGTGGCATAGAGTGCCAAAATGAACCCCAATTTTCACCAAATCCATCATTTTCTAACTTGTTAACAGCATCATTAATTATGTTATTTCTTTCTACAGAGCCCTTTGAATAATCTTCACTCATTCGGTCTTGCTCATTTTCAATTCTTTTTTCAACAACATCAATTATATTATTTACAGTTGTTTTTCCTATGTTGTCTTCAGCACTAAAATCTCTTTTTAAACTTTTTAAAGCATTACCTATATCAACAACGGATCTTTTCTTAACGCTTCCGCCCCAATTATCATTTTCAAAATATATATTACCCCATGAATGATCCTCGTCTTGATATACTTTAATTTTAGTATCACCATTTAATAAATTATCTAATAAATTTCTTGTCTGAACATCTAGTTCTTTATATAGTTCAGGGTTTTCTATATAGTCATTTAAAAACTGATATGATTCGCTTACAGCGATTATTTGAGATTGTATTGCTCTTTTTTCATCAACAGTAGCAGTTTTTAGTTTTTCTCTAATTGTACCGTCAAGCCCGAATATTTCAACATGTGCTGCATCAATATAACCGGGAACTTTCTTTATGTCTTCTAATAACTTATAATAATCTTTATTAGGATCTAATTCTGGTGTTTGAGCTTTTTGTTGCATCATATACATTTGCATATATCTATCAAATGAAGCCATCATTGCTTTATTAAATGCTGTATAATCTTGTGTTACACCGTAATATGTTGGATTTTCATATGCTCCCATAACTATTTATTATATAATGAATAACCTAAACCTGCTAAGCTACCTAGTGCTTGTCCCATACCTGCGTCTGCTTGTTGACCATAAGCAGCTGCTTGTTGTGCGTAACCACCAGCCATTGCACTTAATCTATTTAATTTTTGCATGTCTCTTCTTTCTTGTGCACCAAACATATATGCTTTACCTTGTGCTTCAGCGCCTTGTAATCTCATTGCTTCCTTCATTCTTAATTGATCCATTTGAAATTCGCCTTGTGCTCTTAATCTTGTGTTTTGTGCTTCTTGTTGTTCTATACCTGCGGCAATATTAAGTTTACTTCTCATAGCCGCTGTAGCTAATGCTGTAGCTCCACCTGCACCCGCACCTGTTGCTCTTAATGTGTCTAAGGTATTTGCTAATGATAAATCAGTTTCTTCTGCTTTTAATTCAGCTGCTCTTGTAGCAACTTGTAAATTAGCATAAGGATTTCTAATCATGCCACTTAAATCTTTAATATTTGCATAAGGATTTACAATATCTTGTCTTGTATTTTCAAAATCAGAAATTTCTCTTTCTAAAGCCCTTTGTTGGCTTAAAGCGTCTTGTTGTGCTTGGCGGGATCTTTTTGATTGCATAAGGCCTCCAAAAAAACTCAGACCCATGCCTAATAAACCTAATCCTGGTGTCATACTTTTTTTTGTTGTTGTTGTTGTTG
>MDSZ01087401.1_pt1 | contig 10366 bp, 11 predicted proteins | sample 811201 | NCBI WGS metagenome assembly MDSZ01 (sample SAMN05326647, study PRJNA326480) | marine metagenome | isolation source: seawater | place: Indian Ocean: North | collected 2010 | reverse complement strand
TTAGGTATAATTGCAATAATATTTTTAATTTGTAATGCCAATATAGCCATCATAATAGCTGAAGTTCCATTGTTGCAAACTACAGCAAATTTCGAACCTACAACTTTTGAAATTTCATTTTCTAGTTTTTTGCAGTATAAGCCATTTGTAACAATTTTTTGATTTTTAATTTTTTGAAAAATTGAGTTATCTATTTTAGATATATCTTGGATGCCATAGTTTTTAATCATTAGTTTATAGAGCTCTTATTTTGAACATTGAAATTGACTATACATATAAATGTTTTATAAAAATATACAATCGAATGTATTTAAATGTTTTTTTTTAGGGTTGATCTTAGCAAAAAAAATGGATTGGGACACTACTCTAGAGTAAAATCCTTAATTTCCTATTTAAAATTAAAAGATTACAAAATAATAATAGATAAATTTCCAAATTCTACTTTTCTTGAAAACGAAAAAAAAAATATCATATCAATTTACGGTAAAAAATTGTCTTTTAAAAATGAAATTGATGATGCAAATAAAATTAAAAATTCAATAAAAATTCATAAAAATGATGTATTCATTAAAGACAGTTACAGATTAAATTATAATTGGGAGAAAAAAATTTCTAGACTCTGCAAAAAGGTTATAGTTATTGATGATTTTTCAAATAAAAAACATTATGCAGATTTTTATATCAATCATAGTCCTTTTTTTGAAAATTTAGATAAAGAAAAAATAAAAAAGTTAAAATTATTAAATAAAAAAAATTGTAAATTTTTACTTGGTACAAACTTTGCACTATTTAATACGAAATATGAAAAAAAAATAATTTCTGATTTTGTTTTTTATAATGGAGGTTCTGGAAACCCATTAATTTATGAAAAAATTATGACAAAAATCTCTAATATTAAAAATTATAGAATTGTTCTTATAGTAGGCTCATTGGTAAGCAAAATAAACTACCGTAAAAGTCTAAAAAAATTTCAAAAAAATAAGAATATAAAAATAATTTACCAGCCAAAAAATATTTTAAACTATTTAAAAGGTACTAAAATATTTGTTTCTTCAGCTGGTATATCAATGTTTGAATCTTCATTTTTAAAAATTCCTACTTTAATTTTCAAAATGATTAAAAAACAAAATTTAAATGATGAAGATTATGAAAAACTAGGACATTATTTTACTTTAGAAAAAAAAGATTTGAATAATGATAAAAAAATTTTTAATTTATTAAAATTAATGATTAAAAATAGACTAATAATTAAAAAGTTAATGAACAAATCAAACTTAAATAAAGCTAATATAGGTAAAAACTTTAGAAAAAGCCTTAAATTTTAATGTCAAATTTTTCAACAAGAATTATTAGTCATAATTCGATTAACAAATATCTAGATTTTAAAAATCTGTACATTAATCGAAAATTTTCGGCAAGTAAAAATATTATCAAAAAATTAGATCATTACCTATGGTGGTTTAATAAACAAAAATATAGAAAATCATTTTTTATTTTAAAAAATAATAGTCCAATTTTTATTTCAACTAGTGATTATATTAACTTTAAAAGAAAAAAAATAATCTATTCTGGTCTTATATCGTGTACTCCTGAAACAAATTTGTTTGATCTTCTTAAAGGAATTAAGATTCAAAATGAGTATTTAGATACCCAAAAAAATTATTATTGTTTTATAAGTATTGATAAAAAAAATAAGGTTTTAATGAAACATTGGAAATATTTTAAATATAAACCTCTTTTGAAGAAAGAAATTTTTTTTAAATTTTGCAAAAAAGAATTTAATATAAATAATAATTACAATTTATATTATAAAAAAACTTAAATAATGTATTTTAAAAAAAAATTTAAAATTGGTACTAAAACTATAAGTGACAAACATAAATCAATTATAATTGCTGAAATCTCTGCTAATCACAATAATGATTTTAGAACTATAAAAAAATTAATTAACTCAGCCAAAAAATGTGGAGCTGATTTCGTTAAAATTCAGACCTATACCCCAAATTCATTGACTCTTAATTGTAAAAAAAAAGATTTTGAAATTAAAAAAGATAATGCATGGAGCAGAGACAAATATTTATGGAATTTATATAAAAGATCTTTTACCTCAAAAGAACTAACTAAAAAAATATTTACTTACTGTAAGAAAAAAAAAATTGGGATATTTTCAACACCTTTTGATTTAGAAACTGTAGATTTTTTAGAAAAACTAAAACCACCTGCATACAAAATTGCTTCTCCTGAAATAACACATTTGCCACTTATAGAACGTGTGGCTAGAACATATAAGCCTATCATCATTTCACTAGGGCTATCTTCAAAAGAGGATATTGATCTTGCTTTAAAAACAATAAAAAAAACAGGAAACAAAAAGATAATTTTATTACAATGTGTTTCATCATACCCAGCTCCTATTGATGAACAAAATCTTAAATCAATAAGTGCTATTAAAAAAAAATATCAAGTATTGTCTGGCTTTTCTGATCATACTCTTGGTTATATTGCTCCTTTAACTGCAGTTATTTCTGGTGCAAATTTGATAGAGAAACATTTTAATATTTCTAAAAATAAGTCTGTAGATTCATTTTTTTCAACTGAAGAAACCGTTTTCAAAAAGATGGTAGATTATATAAGAATAGCAGAAAAAAGCTTGGGAGACGGTATAATTAAAATTTCAAAAAGTTCAAAGAAAAACTTTAATAGCAGGAGATCAATTTATGTTTCAAAAGATATCCTTAAAGGACAGATAATTAATAAAGATAATATAAAAATTGTAAGACCTGGTTGGGGTTTGCATCCTAAATTTTATAAAAAAATTTTAGGTAAAAAGATAAAAACAAATCTTAAAAAAGGTGACAAATTGAAACTTAAATATGTCTTATAAAGATAAGCTTTTTAAAAAATTAAAAAGTTTTAAGAATAAAATTGCCTTTTTGTCTGATAATAATCAAAAATTAACTTATTCTGAATTAGTTCAAAATATTGATGATTTTTCAAAATATCTTGATAGTGAAAAAAAGTTAACTTTTATTTTGGGACAAAACGACTTTCAGACAGCGATCGGGTATTTATCATTTTTTTTTTAAAGGTCATACAATAGTGCTTCTCGATTTTAGGATTAATAATATTTTTTTAGATATTCTTATAAAAAAATATAAGCCTCATTATATATATTCTGAAAGAAAAAATTTTAAAAATTTGAAAATATATAAAAATATTTTTAAAAAAAATAATTACAATTTATTTATGAAAAAAAAGTCTGAAAAAATAAAATTAAATGAAAAACTAATGCTTATGATGTCCACATCAGGTTCTACAGGATCCCCTAAATTTGTTAGACTTTCTTATGAAAATATTAAATCCAATACAAGTAGTATAATTAAATGTCTTAATATTAAAGCTTCAGATATCACCATTACATCTTTGCCAATATCTTATGTTTATGGTTTATCAATATTTAATACACATTTATTTTCAGGGTCTATTATAGTAATGACAAACAAAAGTATTGTTGAAAAAACATTCTGGGAATTAGTTCATCAAAATAAAGTTAGCTCATTTGGTGGAGTTCCATTCCAGTACAGTATTATTGAAAAAATTTTCCGAAAAAATTTTCCAAAATCACTAAGATATACTACTCAAGCAGGTGGAAAAATGAATAATGTTTTAATAAATAAAATTTTAAAAATTTATAAAAAGAATAATGTAAAGTTTATACAAATGTATGGAGCAGCAGAAGCTACAGCAAGAATGTCATATTTAAAATGGAAAGATGCAAAAAATAAGATTGGTAGTATAGGAAAAGAAATTCCAGGGGGAAAGTTTCACTTAATTGGAGAAACGGGGAAAAAAATTGAAAAAAAATTTCATAAAGGTGAATTAGTGTTTGAGGGTAAAAATGTTTTCATGGGATATGCAGAAAAATTGGAAGACTTATCTTTACCTGATATTAATAAAGGACTTCTAAAAACTGGTGATGTCGCCTATAAAGATAATGAGAACTTTTATTATATAACTGGTAGAAAAAATAGATTTACAAAAATATACGGTGCAAGAATTAATTTATCAGAACTAGAGGAAATCTTGTTTAAAAAGGGCATAGATGTATTTATGAAAGATGGAAATGAAAATCAAATTCTGTGTTACTTTAATAACCTATATAATCTTAGGAAAGGAATAAAATTTTTATCAAAATTAACATCTATTAATTCTAAAGTATTTTTAGGAAAAATTATTCAAAAAAAAAATTTAACGACAAATCTAAAATTTAAATTGTAACAATGGAAAAACTATTAAAAAATATATTTGATCAAAATGCTTTTTCAAAAGATTTAATTTTTAAAAAAAAAGAATTCTTAGGATATATTAATAACCTTACAAATTATCATTACAAAAGATCAAAAATTTACAGAAAATATTTGAATGGTTTAAATTATAATCCAAGAAAAAAACATACTTTATCTGATATACCTTTTATACCTGTAAGATTATTTAAAAAATTCGATTTTTTGAGCATTGATAAAAAAGATATTTATAAAATTTTATATTCGTCTGGTACATCAACCGGGGAGCTGTCTAAGATATATCTAGACAAATTTAATGCTTTAAATCAAATCAAAATTTTACAAAAAATCTACAATATTATAAATGGAAAAAATAGGCTACCAATGTTGATTGTTGATAAAAAAAATTTAAACCTAGATCGTGAAAAATTTAATGCAAGTGTCGCTGCAATAAATGGTTTCTCAATTTTTGCTAATCAAATCACATATATGTTAAATCAAGATAATAAAATTGACTACAATGAACTTAATAATTTTCTTAGAAAAAATAAAAAAAAAAAATTTTTAATATTTGGGTTTACTTCAAATATTTATTTAAATTTAATTGAAAAATTAATTTCAAACAAATTAATTATCAAAGATTTTTCTAATGCTTTTTTAATTCATGGTGGTGGATGGAAAAAAATTGAAAATAAAAAAATTAATAAAAAAAAGTTTAATAACACACTCAAGAATAAGCTCAGTATAATTAATATAAAAAATTATTATGGTTTAGTTGAGCAGATAGGTTCAATTTTTTTTGAATGTAAATGTGGTTATTTTATTCCATCAAATTTTTCTGATATAATTATTAGAGACCAAAACTTCAAAGAGGCTAAAGCTGGTGAAAAAGGTTTAGTTCAATTATTATCACTTTTACCTACAAGTTACCCTGGTCATAGCATTTTGACTGAAGATGTTGGGGAAATAGTTAACGATCCTAGTTGCAGTTGTTATGGATATGGAAAAAGATTCAAAATCCACGGCAGATTAAAAACTGCTGAAATTAGGGGATGTGCTAATATTTAAACTTATGAATCATAAAACAAAATATTTAGTTGGGAAAAAAGCTAAATTAAAACATTTTATAGAACCATTTAATTCTTCTATAATAAATTTTTTAAATGACTTTTCAAAAGAATTGAACAAAAATAAAAAAATTCAAAATTACCCAGATTTAAAAGCTTTATCCTTTTTTTGTAGAGAAAAAAATATTTTAATTTTTAAAAAAAAGTATAATAGCCCTAGTAGTATCAGATATGGTTTGGGTTTGTTGTTTCATATTACTCCTTCAAACATTCCAACGAATTTTGCATATTCTTTAATCTTTGGATTAATAAGTGGAAACTCAAATATTATTAAAGTTCCTTCAAAAAAGTTTGTTGAGATTGATTTAATTTGTAAGTGTTTAAATATTACTTTGAAGCTAAAAAGATATTCTAAAATAAAAGATATGATTGCCATAATAAGATATTCTGACAACAATGAAATAACAAAAAAATTATCTTTAATGTGTGATGGAAGATTGATTTGGGGTGGAGATAAAACAGTCAAAACAATTAAAAAATTTGATACAAAATCTAAAAATATAGATATTCCATTTTCAGACAGATATTCAATTGCTTTAATTAATTCTGATTATTTTCTAAAATTACCTGAATATAAAAAAAGAGTTTTAATTCTAAATTTTTATAATGATACTTATAATGTGGACCAAAATGCATGCTCATCTCCACATATTGTACTTTGGTATGGTAATTATTTTTTAAAGGCTAAAGAAATTTTTTGGTCTAAGTTAAATGAATTAGTCAAAAAGAAATACAATCCACCTTTGATTTCAAGCATAGACAGCTATGCTGAACTAGCTTCGAATTTGATTAAAAACAATAATATTAAATCTTATAAAATATTTAATCCCTCACTTTATGTTATAACTTTGAATAATATCAAGTCTCAAGAATTTCTTGAAAAAACAAAATGGGGTTTTTTTTATGAGTATAAAATTAATAATTTAATTGATATCGAATATTTAGTAAAAAAAAAATTACAAACACTAACTTACACTGGATTTACTAAAAAATATTTATCTAATTTTTTTAGAAAGTATAATTTTAATGGGATTGACAGAGTTGTTCCTATAGGTCAGGCTTTAAATATTAATTTAATTTGGGATGGATATGATATGATAAAATTATTATCACGTGAAATAGAGATTAGATAATTCATGAAATTAAACAAAAAACAAATACTCAAAATTCAGCAAAACAGAAACCCTTATCTCTTCGTTGATTATGTTACAAAAGTAGTGCCCGGAAAATCTATTGAAGGCTATAAGATTTTAAAAAAAAATGAGTGGTTTTTTAAAGTTCATTGGCCTGGTGATCCAAATATGCCTGGCATGTTACAAGCTGAAGCGATGTTACAAATGTCCTCATTGATAGTTTTTACATTACCAAAAAATGAAGGAAAAATATTATATCTTGTAGAAAGTAACAATTTAAGATTTTTTAAAAAAGTTCTTCCTGGAGATAAACTAAAACTGAAGTCAAAGCTTATTTTAAATTATAGAGGATTGTTCAAGTTTGAATCCGAGGGATTTGTGGGAAACAAAATAGCCTGTAAAGGTTCATTTACACTTGTTTTACCAGAATCGATCTATATAAAACCTAATAACAATAAAAGATTAAAAAAAAGATAATGAGTGTTAATTCATCTACATGGTTTAATAGACCCAAATTAGTTGAGAAAATAAAAAAATTTCATGATCATTTAAAAAAAAATGACGGTAAAATTGGAACTTATAGAAGAGGTATCGAATTAAATTACAATAATGCTTGCAATTTAAGATGTAAATATTGTTTTACCAATTCTCCTAAAGGGGATCATGTAAAAGATTTTTTGCCTATACCAAAACTCAGAGAAATTGCAGATGAAGCAGATGAATTAGGTTACATTGAATGGGATTTGCAAGGAGGGGAATTATTGTTAAGACCAGATAAATTATTTGAAGCCCTTGAGGCAATTAAACCGGAAAGGTTTTATTTATACCTTACTACAAATGGATACAAAGTTGATAGAAAAATAATAAAAGAATTAGCAAAAAGAGGTGTTAGCAGAATGTCAGTTAGTTTTGATAGTTGGGATGAAAAATTTCATGATGAAATGAGAGGCAGAAAAGACTCTTGGAGGAGAGCTATTCAAGCACTTGAATACATTCAAGAAGCTGGGATGGACCCATATTTAAATGTAACTGTAGGCCATTATAACGCAAAAACTGAGGATCTTAAAATGCTTTTAGATTACTCAAAAAAAAAAAGATATAGAACATTAGTTAATGTAGCTTGTCCAACAGGTATGTGGAATCAAGTACATGATGTTGTTTGTGATGAAGAAGATATAAAGCATATAAGACAACTAAGAAAAGAATATAAAAACTTAAATAGGAATTTATGGAACCCTTTTGATAATAAATTTGAAAAAATTATGGGTTGTACCACAGTTAATAGAATTTATATAACGGCTCTTGGAGACGTTTTAGCATGCCCATATGTTCACATTAAAATTGGCAACGTGTTTAAGAATACACTAAAAGAAATCACTGATTATGGATTTAGAATTAAACACTTTAGAAATTACAGTGAAAAATGTCTTGCTGGAGAAGATTTAGATTTTATTAAAAAATTTAATTCAACTCCTGGTAAAACAATTTTTAATCCCGTTAAAGCTGAGGAAATTTTTCCTAAAGAAGATTTTATAGATTAAATAAACCTTGTTACATTAATGTATTTAGATTCACTTAAAAATAAAAACGTTATTATAACAGGTTGCAATAGGGGCATAGGAAAATCAACACTAGAAAACTTTGCGATTTATGGAGCTAATATATTTGCTTGTGTAAAGACAAAAACCGATGAATTTAGAAAATTTGTCTTAAAATTAGAAAAGAAATACAAGATAAATATTCAAATTATAGATTTAGATTTAAAAAATAAGAAAAGTATTAATGAATGCGTTAATAAAATTAGTAAATCTTCAAAAAATATAGACATATTAGTTAACAATGCAGGTATCTTATTCAATTCATTATTTCAAATGACATCAGAGAAACAAATCCATGAAATGTATCAAATTAATTATTTTGCACAAATATATTTTACACAAAATATATCAAGAATTATGTCTAGAAATAAAAAGGGTAATATAATTTTTGTTTCTTCGACTTCTGGTATAAACAACGATTATGGAAGATTTCTTTATTCAAGCTCAAAAGCATCAATTATTTCTTTAGCAAAAACATTATCAAAGGAACTTGGCATTTATAATATTAGGGTCAATTCTATTTCACCTGGTTTGACTGAGACGGATCTAATGCTTAAAAATACAAAAAAAGAAATAATAAAGGAAGAAGTAGATAAAATTGTTCTTAAAAGAATAGCCAGAACTCAGGAAATAGCAGATCTAATAATGTTTTTAGCATCAGACAAATCTTCCTATATAAACGGAGAAAATATTGTTATTGATGGTGGAAGATTGTGAATATTCTTAATTTAAAAAGCTTTTCAAAGAAAATAAGAAAAAATATTATATTCGCTGCATTTAAAGCTGGAGCAAAAAGTGCACATATTGGTGGTGCATTATCTATAGCTGACTTAATCGCTGTCTTGTATTTTGCAATTATTAAATTAAAAAAAACAAAATCATTAGACGATAAAAGAGATAGATTTATTTTAAGTAAAGGTCATGCTTGTCTAGCACTTTATTCCGCTTTAGTAGAAAAAAAAATCTTAAAAAAAAAAGATCTTGAAAACTTTGAGGGTGATGGAAGTGAACTACTTGGTCACCCGATTATTAAAAAAAATAAAGGTATAGAGTTCTCCACGGGTAGTCTGGGTATGGGTTTATCACTTGGTATTGGAGTTGCTTTAGCTGCTAAAAAAAAAAAACAAAAATTTAGAGTGTTTGTAATTTTAGGAGATGGAGAATGTAATGAAGGATCAGTTTGGGAGTCAATTATGTCTGCTGCTCATTTTAAATTAGATAACTTAGTTATCATTGTTGATAAAAACAATTATCAACAAACAGGTGAAAATTCATCAATTATGGATTTAAAAAATTTAAAAGAAAAATTTTCAAGTTTTGGCTGTGATACTATTGAAATTAACGGTCATAATCATAAACAAATTTATAATTGTTTAAAAAAGAAAAATAAAAAAAACCAACCTAAAGTAATAGTTGCTAACACTATTAAAGGTAAAGGATTTAAATTATTTGAAAATAATAATAACTGGCATCACTCAATCATAACAAAAAAAATTTATAAAGAAATTTTGAAAGATCTATAATTATTTATGTCTGTAGAAAAAAATATCAAGATTTGGTCTACACTGGGAATGAGGGGTAGTTTTGGCATAATTGCTCTTGAGTTAATTAAAAGTTATCCTGATTTAATAATTACTACCTCTGATGTCTCTACTTCAGCTGGATTAGATAGATATAAACAACATTATCCAAAAAATTATATTGATGTTGGAATTGCTGAACAAAATTTAATTGGTATTTCAGCAGGACTTTCCAGTGAAGGTTTTAAGGTCATTTCTACTACATTTGCACCTTTTCAAACACTAAGATGTTGTGAACAAATAAAAGTAAACCTTGGGTATATGAAAAATAAAATTTGCATGGTTGGTTTAGCAAGTGGTTTAATTTTAGGTAATTTGGGTTTTACACATTCTAGTATTGAGGATATTGGAGTATTGCGCTCTATACCTAATGTCGCAATTGTATCACCATCAGATCCTTTTGAATTATATAAACTACTATATAAAGCTTTTGAGTATAAAGACTCGATATATATTCGACTTACAGCTGGGTCAAATGCAAAAATCATCAATAAAAAAGATTATAATTTTGAAATAGGTAAAGCTGTTGAGATTCTGGACGGAGAAGATGTGGCAATTATTGGAAGTGGAAATATCTTAGGAAATTGTATTGAGGCTTCTAATATCTTAAAAATGTCAAATATAAATTGCTCTGTAACTAATATG
>MDSZ01046393.1_pt1 | contig 10366 bp, 12 predicted proteins | sample 811201 | NCBI WGS metagenome assembly MDSZ01 (sample SAMN05326647, study PRJNA326480) | marine metagenome | isolation source: seawater | place: Indian Ocean: North | collected 2010 | reverse complement strand
TAATAATTCAGTCTTCATCATTAAATACGAAATCTCTCTCAGTACACTCTGGATCTACATGCTTCTTATATAATGCTAGTGCTTCAACTGCACCAGATAGTTTATTAAGCAAGTCTTTCTTAGTCTGCAATTCTTCTAGTGAAATCTTAGTAACTGTTGAGGTGTAGTGCATATTATCTAATGCTTTCTGCAATTTAATATACTCTGCTTTCACAGTTTCATGTTGTTGCAAGAAGTTCATTACCAATTCATCAAAGGTAATAAGACCTTCAAGTGGTTTCACTTCCTGCTCTTCAATACCTGCTTCTTTAGCAAGGTCAACTACTTTAACGTCTTCTGGCATTATTCAAACCTCTGTTTGTTTTTATTTAGTGCGAGTACTGCTTTATGTTTATCAATCCTTTCCTTCAATGATACCATTTCAATGAAGTGCATGTATCTATTATAATCCATGACTTTATTGTTTCTAATGTCCTCATCGTTGGCAGTCTCAATAACAACCTCCCAGTCCTTCCTATTAAATAGATTCCTATCCATTGGAATCCATTGTGCTAATGGTGTACCTGCTTTAATTAGATACTCACCCTCTTCTACAGCATGCCAAAAGAGTTGCATATTAACTTCATAAGAGTATGAAGGATCTACAAATCCTGTTGCCACACTGAACCTTGGTTCAGGATAATAAGGTACTGGTATCTGCATGAATACAATATCCTTATGTGCTTGCACTCTCCAAGGTAATTCTAATTTAATAGTTTGCTCTGTTACTTCTCGTTGTTGATCAACTAAATCACGAATACCTTCTGTCTGCTCTGGCACATGTCCTTTGACATATGTTGGACCTCCAGAGTCAAACATTACCTGTGCAACCCAACCAAAATCTTTCTTATCACCAGTCATTTTGATAATAATATCTGCTGGCACTGTTACTACCCAACCTGTATCCATTAATCCTGTTAATGCAGGACATGTTACAGCATGGTTGAATAATCCATCATAATTACCATCATAGTTTCCTGATACTTTGGAACTATAATGCTCCCACATATTCTTTAGTTTAACTGCAGGACATTTAGATGTCCTATTATAATATGTTTTAAGGGCATCTTCTCTCCATTTCCTATGTAATTTATTAGCAGGAATCCATGGATGTAGTTCTGCTACACCTGGATGTAATGAGTAGAATCTAACCCATTTCTTATTCTTCTTTTTAAACAAATTAAACATAGATATTATCCCTTAAATATTCATAATGTGTTGGTTGCTGTTGTGCCCATTGTAGCATATCTTGACGCTCTTGTTGATATTTTGTGTGGATATCATTAATAGCATATTCAATTTCATGTGTCAATTTCTCCCTGAATAAACCTTGACTTAATGGAGAAATATTCTGTCCAGCAGCAATATAAAGCAAACCTTCAATGCGACGTGGATTAAAGAATCTCTTGTCCATACTATCTATCAAATTTGCATAATCTTCTAGTGCTGATACAGTAGACCTAGGGTCATTTACTAAATCAGGTTGGAAGGTCAGAGTATCTGTGCAATCTCTCCAATAATCATTATCCTCACGTGAACTGAGAGCATAATGTAATGCTACAAAGTTTTTAAATCCTTCTAATAGATTGTCAACAGTATGATTATATGCATCTCTATCGAATTTAGTTACCTTACCGTGTCTACATGCTAACTGATCTGATAAAAATATCAAGTTTTCATGTGTGGTCATTAAACCAGTAGATTCTAATGGTTCCAAGAATCCATAAGATAAACCAATACCAACTACATTCTTTTCCCATGCTACCTTATGCTTACCATGCTTAATCTTAATAGGCATTAATAGGCATTCTTGGGCAGATTTGGGATTATATCTCTTAGCAAGATATTGTCTGAATTCCCACTCAGCATCTGCATCACTAATATATTTACTGGAGTATACATATCCAGTCCCAACATTTTCCCACAGTGGTATATTCCATATCCATCCAGCATTCATTGCTACACAATCTGTGTAGGTCTGCATCTGTTTCTCTCTATCTGTATAATCAATATGTGTTGCTAATGCCCTATCATTAAATAATAGTTTATTAAATGGTTTAAACTCTACACCCATATGTTGCTCAAGGAGTAGTGATTTAAATCCTGTGCAATCAACAAATAGATCAGCACTAATCATACCACCATCATCTGTAGTAACACCCTTGATACTACCATCAGGTCTCTTTAATACATCACCAACGTTACCTTTAACATAATGAACACCATTAGGTATAGCAATATTATCTCTTAGATACTCACCAAATTTACCAGCATCGAAATGATATGCAGTATCATCCCTGAATTGCCATTTTGATCCAGGTATCTCATCTGATATCCTACATTCATCTGCTAAGTATGTTGACTTATTAATAAACCTAGAGAATTCTTCAGGTGGATATAATTCAGGATGCATACATCTAATCTCAAAGAATCTCATGAGATTATCCTTCCAATCACCTATATCCATCCTTCCAAATGGATACTGAAATGTCTCACCATTACCATCTCTAAAATTAGTAAACCCAATAGATGTCTTATAGGTTGCATTACATGCTGGCATCCAATCTCTATCTTCCAGTCTCAACCTCTTAAGGAACCTATTAAAATGTCCTAGTGTTGATTCACCTACACCAATAGTTTTAATATCAGGTGATTCAATAAGACATATTTCTATATTAGGATGCTCTGTGGATAGAATAGCAGCAGACATCCACCCACTACTACCTCCACCTACAATACAAATAGATTCAACTTGCATATAGTGTCTCCTTATAATATTCAATGGGCAATGGCATATCTCTCAATTCATTTTCATCCCATCTCATGTCATTATAATCTGGAACATCATACCCAAAGAAATCCATCTCATTGTATATAACATCATTAAATGGATTCCATCCATGTCCTGCCATAATACAGAACAATCCTTCTTTTGCCAAGTTATCCATAGAGAATTTATCAGCAAAATTAGATGACTCCTCCATAAAACTAACCTGTGCACCTGTAATAGAATCCTTACCTCCATATGGATATCTAATATTACTTACATGCCTCCAGTATGGTGTATCATTACGATTTGTCATAGCATAATGAGATGCAACAAATGATGCGAATGCATCAAATGTATAGTTACAATGATTATTAAATGTATCTCTCATAAACTGTGTGACATTCTTCTTCAACCCATCTTGAGAATGCATAACACGTAAGAAGTATAGCAGATAATTATGGATAGACAATAGACCATTTGATTCTAATGGTTCAACAAAACCAGCAGACAATCCAATGGATACTACATTACCCTTCCATGCCTCCTTCTTCCTACCTGTCTTAAATTTAATTAACCTAAACTCATGATCATCATCTACACCTAAATGCTCTTTAAATTCTTGCTTCGCTGCTTCCTCACTTAGATAATCACTACAGAATACATATCCAGTACCAATCCTATTCCATGTTGGTACATTCCACACCCATCCAGAGGACAATGCAGTGCAGTCTGTCACTGGCACCATCTCCCAATCTGGATCACGACCATGCATACCATATGGTATTTGTGTCACCCATGCTCTATCATTTGGTAGATAGTCATAGAAATCCTTCCAAGGTGAATCATTTAACAATGACTTAAACCCTGTGCAATCGAAATATAAATCTGCTTCTGGTAAATTATTTACATCAACATCTTCTACATAATGCTTCACACCACGTGGTGTAGCATACTCATCTCTTAACCAATTTGCAAACTTAACTGCATTGAAATGGAAACCACTGTGCTTACGCAATCTATAATACTGCTCTGCATACTCACCTATTGGTAACCTATTCCATTTAGAACACTTTGCTGCAAGATAATAATCATCAGCAAACTTATCATAACCCCACTTTGCCCTATATGCATACCAAAACCAGAAATCAGGTGTATAACCATCATTCCTAGGTACACCAAATGGATATTGCCAAGGTATGTCATTAACATCATGGAAGTTTGTGAATCTAACACTAATCTTATAGGTAGCATCACATGCTGCCATCCAATCCTCATCCTGCAACCCTAGAAAATTTAACCAGAGTCTAAAGAATTGAGTAGTAGATTCTCCCACACCTGTAGGTGGAATGCCTGGAGACTCGTACAAAGAAATATCCCAGTCAGGGTATGCCTTGACTAGGGTACTTGCTGTCATCCAACCAGCGGTTCCACCGCCAACAATAACAATCTTCATAACGAATTATATCTGTGGTTATTATACTACGGTGGTGACCAACCGTCAACCCACGCATCCCATGCCTTACGACCCTCTAGTTGAGTCTTCTTAGGATCTGGCACAAACTCTGCAATGGTACCTGGTTTAGTCGTAGTTGCCTTTACATTAGCAACATGATCCTTCCACGTAGTAGTACCATTAACCTGGTCTTTATACATCATATCCAACTGGTCTCCCACATCACCATAAGCGACATTACGGGCGACTCTTGCTAATTCTCTAAGATCTTCTTGTGTAGACCTATGGATTACCTCACCATTGACCATCTTATGTTCATAAGTTGTGTCATCAGGTACTTCCATCCACTTCATATTTGCATCTGCACCTTCATAGATTTCAAATTTGTCTGCGGTATCAACAATATCTGTGATTTGACCGCTATCGCCATTAACGATTGCCCATTTACTCATGATAGTTTAATCTCCTTCGTTGTTATTTATTAACCGTAGTATTCATAGACTACCACGATTCCCTCTCGACCTCTTGCACCTCGGTTACCAAACTGAGATCCATTACCACCTGCACCCCATGCACAATGTGATTGATGCCTGTGTGAATAGTTACTTTGGTTGTGTGATGCAGGTTGGGAACTACCAAAATATGAAGCACCTGCAGCATGGTTGCCATAAGATGCCCAGTTACCATAACCATTACCTCCACCGCCATAAACGTTGAGGTCACCACCTGATCCATTACCACCATATCCACCATTGTGTTGTCTGTCACAATTAGCACCTACTCCACCAGAAGCAGAGCAATATCCACCAAATGAGGATGAGTTACCATTACCACCACAACCAGCATAGTTAGTACCACCACCTGGGTTTCCTACTGTAACTGATACTGAAGATGTATTAGTAACATCAATCACACGACGTGACATACCACCAGCACCAGCAGATTCACATTTACCTGAACCTCCTCCACCAGCACCGATAACAACAACTTGAATTGATTTACAGTTATTAGGTCTATTCCAAGTACCACTAGATGTCCATACTTGCATAGATCTAAATCCTGCACCACCTCCACCACCTTCAAATTCTGTAGACCACGTTAGTTGACTTCCATCATTGCTGAGGAATCTACCTGACTGACCTGAAAGAGATGGAACATTATAATTTGACGACCCTGTAATATCTCCGTTAACATTCAGATTGTTAACCTTAAGAGTTCCATTCGCAGTTATCGAACCACTGCTGAAGGTAAACCCTCCCAGTCCTGAAATATCAGTGACGCTAGAAACCTTAAGAACACTCATCCGAAAAACTCCTGTACAATTACAACACCTTCACGACCTCTTGCACCTCTGTTACCATGCTGAGATCCATTGCCACCTGCACCCCAAGCACAATGTGACTGGTGTCTGTGTGAATAGTTACCCTGATTATGTCCAGCAGGTTGTGACCCACCTAAGAATGACACACCAGCAGTATGGTTTGCGAATGACCAATAAGATCCATAACCATTTCCTCCACCACCGTAGATATTTAAATCTCCACCTGATCCATTACCACCATATCCTCCTGCATGCTGTCGTGAGCAGTTTGCTCCTACTCCACCACTTGCACTACAATAACTACCAAACGATGATGAGTTACCATTACCACCACATCCTGAATAGTTAGTACCACCTCCTGGATTACCTACAGATACAGATACTGAAGAAACATTTGTTACATCTATTACTCTTTCAGAGCAACCACCAGCACCAGCAGATTCGCAGTAACCACTGCCTCCTCCACCAGCACCTACTACAGTGACAATAATAGATGTGCAATTTTGTGGTCTAGTCCAAGTACCACTAGATGTCCAAACTTGCATAGACCGAATACCAGATCCAGCAGTAACTGCTGACCATTCAAATCCACTACCAGTTGACTTTAGTGCTTTACCTGCGTTACCACCGAGTGAGGGTACAATCCATGTGGATCCACCTCTTATGTCACCATTAATGACTAATGCAGAGCAAGTAAGAGTCGTTGACGCTGTGATACCTCCACCAGCGAGCATGAATCCTTCTGCCCCAGTTAAATCTTTTAATGCTGATACTTTAAGTTTTGACATAGGTCAATGATTCCTACTGCTATTTATCCAAAGAACTCGTGTACTACCACAACACCTTCTCTTCCTCTCGCTCCACGGTTTCCATGCTGTGATCCATTTCCACCAGCACCCCAGGCACAATGGGATTGGTGTCTATGAGAGTAGTTTCCTTGGTTGTGAGATGATGGTTGAGTACCACCCCAGTAACTAGCACCAGCAGTATGATTACCATATGAGTGGTGTGAACCATATCCACTTCCACCACCTCCATATATGTTTAACGCTCCACCAGATCCGTTACCGCCATATCCTCCTGCATGTTGTCTTTCACAATTTGCTCCAGCACCACCTGATGCTGAACAATAACCTCCAAAACTAGAAGAGTTACCACTTCCACCACAACCAGAGTAATTAGATCCTCCACCTGGGTTTCCGATAGTAACTGATACTGAAGAAACATTTGATACATCTATTTGTCTTTGTGAGGTACCACCTGCACCTCCTGATTCACAAAATCCTGAACCACCGCCACCTGCACCTGTACAGGTAACCATAATTGTAGAACAACCGTTTGGTTTATTCCACGTGCCATTAGATGTCCAAACTTGCATAGACTTGACACCTGAAGCAGAAGACAGGGTACCCCATGTTAACGCACTACCATTATTGCTTACATATTCATCTGTATGACCTGAGGGATCTGGGAGAATATAAGCGGATGACCCCGAAATGTTGCCATCAATTTGAATGTCATTAACAGTTAAAGTACCATTAGCAGTGATACCACCAGTAGAGAATGTAAATCCACCGATGCCACCTAAGTCTTTAATAGCTCCAATATTTAACTGTGCCATATTATTGGTGCTTCCTTACTTTTCTATTTATCATTATTTATGTCCGCAAATATATTAAACGCAATAGAAATGCGGTCTTCATCACTATCATTCTCTTCTACATCATGTTCCAACCAACAAGGGAAAAATAATACCATCCCTTCCTCTGGGTCTATGTAGTGATATTCATGACCATCATTAAAATATTCATGGTCAGGCATACATGTCATCAATGGACCTCTAGGGTCATAAAATCTAATTCTTCCTGAATTCTCAGGCACCTTCACATAATACACACCAGAAAGAAAAATAGAAGTATCGAGGTGAACATGTCTTTGGTTCCTGTGACCCTTAGAGTTGACATTAGCCCACGTGAAAATGGAGTATTCTTGAATCGGTTTATCTTCTCTCCTAGGGCATGCTTCTGTAATCGCATTAATCCATTCCTCATTGTAAAACAATTCTCCTTGATAACCACCTATATTAGAAAAAGTTTTAGATGGAGTATTGATAGCAAACTCTCTAATTTCCTTTTCCAATTGTCTGTTATCTAGATTTAATATATCACAATGTACTGGAGTTGGAAAGAAATTAAATGTTCTCATCACCACTTACCCAAGGGACAGGTAGTATACCTAGTGTCCAATGTTTTATTGATTAATGCCATCACAATACGTTTGACATCCATAAAACATCCACACTCCATACACTGACGTGTAACTGGATTCCACCTATCACAAGTATAGCATATTTCTATGTTTTTTGCAGCAATAGGGGCAAAATACTCTTTCTTTTGGTCAAGATCAGGCAAAATGAAGTCCCTATATTTACTGGACCATATTAAACCTGTTTCTTCTCCATTAATTACTTCTTTATCACCATCTTTACGCATAATATGTAAGTACTACTTTTCCTTGTCCTCCCCAGTGAGTACTATCACCCCTGCCATCATTATGTCTTCCACCCCTACTATAATTACTCTCATAATAAGGACTGGATGCCATCTGATTAGGGACATTCTCACCATCTCCAGTGTATGTGGCAGCATTAGAGACGCTATATGACCCACTACCTCCTATATATCCTGATCCGCCACCGCCATTTCCACCGTTGGGTGACCCACCGCCACCTGCACCGCCAAAATAGCCTGCTCCCCCGCCACCAGCGTTGCAACCGTTGCCACCAGCAGCAGAAGCGTAGTTACCACCATAGATTTGGTTAGGCCACCCTACACCACCACTACCTTCACCACCTCCGCAAGCAACGCCACCACGGAGTTGTTGACCATTACACTGACCACCAGAGGTACAAGAACCTCCACCAGTCTGTCTATAACTACCTCCACCACCTTGATTTCCTGCAATACCACCAGAGTTTGATGGGTTTCCTCTTTGTCCTGAGTCTCCTCCTCCTGCACCACCACCGTGGCTATTTCCATTGGATGAGTCACCAGAACCTCCACCACCACCTGCTAACATAATAGAAGCGTTCCAGTCTGTGTCAGTATTATTTCCATTCCAATTACTTGTAAATATTCCCGTATATCCTGCTCCTGACCCGTTATTCTGTCTACCAGGTCCACCACCACGACCAACAATGATTTTTAATGTGCCACCTGCTGATGTATTGATATCTCCTTCTGAGTATCCTCCTGCACCACCACGTGTATTAGTATCTCCTTCTGCACCACCTCCAGGTCCATATACATATGCTCTTATACTATTTACATTTCCTGGAATACTAAATGATTGTTGTCCACCAGTATAGGTAAAGGTGCTCTCGGTGAAGGTACCACCGCCACCTCCTCCACCACCTGCGCCACCACCGCCAGAAGCAGTGGGTCCAGATGATACAGGTAAATGTTGTCCAGAAAATCCAAACCTACCCATAATTTTTATCCGTAATTAGAACCAGAGCCAAACACTGTGTATGACTCAGTTTGTGACCCCGTTAGTGGTTTATTTATGATTGAAAATGATGTTACAGCATAAGTGCCACTCATTCCTGGTGCACTACCACCTGACCACTGAACAGTATGAGCTACTCCATTAAGATTAAGACTAGTTGGAACACCTGAACCACCAGCATTCTCACCAACTACAGTGATACCAAAGGCAACATCTCCAGACGTTGGTACATTAGTTACTGACAGGGTATAATCTCCACCACCTGTCCTAGTAATATACAAAGAGTTGTTGTCATTGAAATCATGACTAATATTACCACTAGAAGTATAGTGCTTCATCTCCTCTGCTGTCTCAGCAAAGTTAAGAATACCTGTTGATTTAATATCAACAGCAGTCACATCAGATACCTCAAGACTCATATCATCTTGACCACCAATAATATTCCACGTGGCACCATTCTCAATAGTGACTGTAAAACCGTTTGCAATAGTAATTGGACCTGCACTGAATCCATTAGTGAATTCAACACCACCGTTAGCAACTGGACCTATTGTTAAATTCTCTGATATTGTGGTACCATTAGTCCTAACAATACTATTCTCACCAACTGAGGGACCACCACCTCCAACTGTTGTCCAACCTGGGACACCTTGTTGAGCATCTTGTTTATAAATCTGTGCTGCATCTTCGGTGCTGTTGTACACCAAAGTACCATAAGCAGGTGCACCGAGTGCTGTTACTGCTGCTTGGTTTAAATTAGGAAGATTGAGTTGCTCAGTGACTTGTAGTGCCTCCATAATGGCACGAGTCGTTGCATCAATCTGATTACCAATTATCTTGGTGGACATAAGATCACCTCTTTGTAATATTATTTATTTTAGATGACCAATTCACGTATCTGTATGTTATCTCCAGTTTGAGGTGTTGTACCTACAGCGAAGTCAACAGCATTACCTGTTACTGTGTAGTCAATTCCTGGTCTCTGGCAGACACCATTTAAGAATACCATTAATGAATATGCTGTATGTCCTGGAGAAATTGCAAACGTATTTGTAGTGCCATCTCCTGCATACATCACACCATTGTTACCATTATTAACACCAGTAGCAAGGGTATACTTGTCTGCACAACCATACTTACCAGTTACGTCAATATCACCAGTAACCTTCACGTTACCAGTAATCTTCATTCTATTGAGTGCGTCTGGTGCTTCACCAATACCATAATGAGTTACACCACTATATCTTTGAGATGTAATAGGTGCAGTATCGGATAG
>MDSZ01252170.1_pt1 | contig 10367 bp, 6 predicted proteins | sample 811201 | NCBI WGS metagenome assembly MDSZ01 (sample SAMN05326647, study PRJNA326480) | marine metagenome | isolation source: seawater | place: Indian Ocean: North | collected 2010 | reverse complement strand
GTGGTTCGTTCAATGCCCAACACGCCCGGTCAAATAGGTGAAGGTGCTACCGGATATTTTTTCCTGAACACGCCCGAAGAATCAGACTCCAAAATCATCAGCAGTATCTTGGCCTCGCTTGGTAAAATTTATCTAATGCAGGATGAAAGTGATCTCGATCGCGTTACCGCCATCAGCGGTAGTGGGCCCGCTTATGTTTTCGAATTTACCTGTGCCCTCGAGGAAGCGGCCAGAAGTATAGGTTTGGACTCCGGGATAGCTAGGGAACTTGCCTTACAAACAATCATTGGTTCCGCCAAACTTATGGAAACTTCTGAATTTTCTCCGGAAGAACTCAGAAATCAAGTAACCTCTCCGAACGGCACTACCCAAGCCGCCCTTGAAAGTTTTTCATCCGACCAGCTGAGAGAAATTGTTAAAAGAGCTGCCACCGCAGCCTGCAACCGGTCGATCGAATTGTCTAATGCATGAGCTAGGCGAAGGCACAACCATTGTAACCGGAGCTGCCGGTCTTATTGGTAGTGCCATGATCTGGGGCATTAATAATTGCAACTTGAATAATGTCATCGCGGTTGATGATTATCAACCGGGTAGCCTCAAGGAGAGAAACCTCCTCCCTTTGGATTTTCAAGAAAAGATCGGAGTTCAGGAATTTAGAAACCTTTTCCGTGAGCAAAGCTCCAAGTTAAAGGAAGTAAGAACCATTATTCACCTCGGAGCCTGTTCCAGCACAACCGAGACCGACGAGGATTATTTAAACGATAACAATCTATTGTACACAAAAGAATTGTGCGAGTGGGCACTTAAGGAAGGTGCCCGCTTTGTCTACGCCTCCTCGGCCGCAACCTACGGTGACGGTACAATGGGTATGGATGATAAAAATCAGGATATTGAAAAATATTCTCCGCTAAATCTCTATGGTTGGTCCAAACAAAATTTTGACATCTATGCCCAGAAAAAGGGCTACATGGATTCGATTGTCGGCTTAAAATACTTTAATGTTTATGGGCCGAATGAGGAGCATAAGGGAGATATGCGTTCGGTCGTAAGCAAGGCCTATGAGCAAATCAAGAAGACTGGGGAGATGACACTTTTTAAAAGTCATCGCACTGACTTTAAAGACGGACAACAGATGCGCGATTTCCTCTATGTAAAAGATGCTGTTTGCATGACCCTGTGGCTTACACAAAATGTCGGTGCCAATGGACTGTTCAACCTCGGAAGCGGCAGGGCACGGTCGTGGTTGGATCTGGCGAATGCTATATTCTCTGCCCTTAAAATGGAACCCAATATTCGTTTCATTGACATGCCAGAAACCCTCCAGGATAAGTATCAGTATTTCACGGAAGCCAAAGTTCAAAAACTAGAATCAAGTGGATTCCTTGTAAGGTTGTTTGACTTGGAAGATGCCGTAAAGGATTATGTTACTAACTACTTGGTTCCAGACCGAAGACTCGGGCAGTTCTGAAAACTTAATTTAATTTAATCTGAATGCTTTCTGCGAATAAGGAATTTTTCCTTTTCGTTGTCCACCACTCAGAATATCCGGCATATCTGGGTAAGAAACGAGAAAATTATTTTCGTCTATAAAATTAAAAAGGTAATGAGTGGCCTTACTGGGGATCTTACCCGTAATCTTACTATCTTGGACCTGAGCTGGTACGAAATACCATTCTTCCGATTTTTGCCCTCCATTTAAAGTGTACACAATCTGCCCCTGGATAACCCGGGCCCCTTGTGTCTTAAAACTGGCCCAAACTTGGTTTCCCTTTCTGCCCTCACTTACGGGAATACATACCTTCTCTTTATGCGGAAGAGTGTTCTTATAATGAGGATTAAGAAAGGGATAAGAAGCCTTCATTGCCGATAATTTCTCAAACAACTTTCTACGCAAATCCTCGGCTTTGTCGGGGAATTTATCTGCCAAGTTTCTTGATTCCTCAATATCAACCCGTTCCGGACTAACCGGGTAATTCTTGTAAAGCTGAAAGAGTTGCAGTGGCTCTCTTCCCGGCATGTAATTATAGATGAGTTTCCATCCATTCTCGCGAATGGTTGATTCTTGGGCAACACCATGAGGAAAATGCCAAACCATTGTATCCCGAACATTCCCGTTCGGATGCTTAACTAAGTTTGCACTTCTTGGATTTTGCTCAAGTAACTTTCTCAAATCACATCCATCAAGGGTAACACCTTGGGGTTTCTCGGTATTGGTCCAAGTAAGAATAGTCGGATAGAAATCGAGCCCATTAATCATGACTTCGCTTTCCTGCCCTCCCTTTATTCTCGGACCAGCAATGATCAAGGGCACACGCACACCACCCTCTTCCAAACTAATTTTCCCTCGATCCAAAGGAAAATTATCGGTAATAATTTCGCCCGGTACTTTCTCCATTCCTCCATTATCAGAGGTAAAGATAATGTAAGTATTTTCGATCAGCTTATGTCCCGGCCATCGAGGATCATCGGTTTGGGAAAGATGACTGATTAATTGACCAACATAGTGATCAAACATTTCAATCATCGCACAGTAGTATGGGTTTTTCTGTCCATTCAACGACCAACCATTGGGGTCAGTAGGGAAATCGACCCCAAGCTTTTCACAGTATTTTTCAAGAAGTGATTTACTACGCGAATGAATTGGCGTGTGAACGAGCCATGCTGCATAGTACAAAAAGAAAGGGTTTATTTTATTTTGTTCAATAAATTCAATTGCATCCAAAGTCATTTGGTCTTTGGGAAAACCTTCTTTGTCCAACTGGTAAGGGTCGTTGGCTGAATTCGTTGCAAATCCGGTCAAGCGGTGAGGTTTCATTGCCCGACTCTCTCCCAAGTCATGCCGTGAATAATCAAAACCCTGATCTTCTGGTTGGGGGAATGCATTATGGTCTATCGCCATATGCCATTTCCCTGAATGACCGGTCTTGTACCCATTGTACTTTAGGGCCTCAGCAATGGTAACTTCCGAAAGTTTCATTCTTCCACTATACCAAGGGTCCATCAAGGGATGCCCCGTCTTATTGTAAGGAGTCGGTGGGTTTCCGCCCACAACATGGGTCTTCTGCAAAACCGCCGGATGGCGACCACTCATGATTGCTATTCGGGTTGGTGCGCAAGTGGGTGCCGGTGAGTAACCTTGGCGAAAAAGTACTCCTCTCCGTGCAAGAGCATCAATATGCGGAGTCTCCATCGGAGTAGGCTCGTCGATATCATAACAACCCACATCCTGCCAACCCAGATCATCAGCGAGAATAAGAACAATGTTTGGCCGGGCAGGTCGTTCTTCGGATTTGGCTGACAGAGGAAACCATGCAAATATTCCTAAAAATAGGAGGTGAAATCGTTTCATAAAAAATAGAAAAGCAAAGTTTTAAGAGGATGGAATGAATTCATATTCCTTGTCAGGTCTTCTTCCAATCCAATAATATCTTAAAATGAAATTCTTTCTTCCTCTTCTCCTCCTTGGCTCACTTTTGGTCTATTCAAAAAAACCTAATATCATTCTTATCTTAACGGATGATCAAGGGTATGGAGATGTCGGAGCACATGGTCACCCATACCTTAAGACACCGAACATTAATAATTTACGGGCTGAAGGCGTAAGTTTTGATAACTTTTATGTGAGTCCTTCCTGTTCGCCGACAAGAGCAGCTTTGCTCACAGGCATGCATGAATTTCGCAATGGTGTAACCCATACCATCATACCGAGACAGCAACTTCACTCGGACGCGTTGATTCTCCCTGAACTCCTCAAATCAGCAGGATATAAAACTGGTTTCATTGGAAAATGGCATCTGGGTAATAAACCGGGACCCGACCAAAGGGGATTTGATTGGTGCTCAACAAACCAGGCGGGACCACTTCAACATTTTGACGCCACTTTTGTCCGCAACCGTAAACGAACCGAGACTACCGGTTATCGGGAAGATGTCTTTTTTGATGAAGCCATGACTTTTATTAAAGAGGCAGAATCAAATCCATTCTTCTGCTACCTTGCAACCTACTCTCCCCACACTCCGCTCGATGCACCCGAGAGTTTCATTAAGCCTTTCCGGGAAGCAGGACTCAATGACACTCACGCCACCTATTTGGCAATGATTGAAAATATTGATTTTAATCTCGGGCGGTTAATGAAATTCCTCAAGGAAACGGAAAGGGACAAAAATACAATCATTGTGATGATCAACGACAATGGCGTAACCGAAGGATTGGATATTTATAATGCCAATATGCGAGGTCCCAAATGCTCAGCCTGGGAAGGTGGGACCCGGGCATTTTCTTTTTGGAGATGGCCCAACAAATGGAAACCAAAAGTGATCGACAACCTGACTGCTCACCTTGATGTTCTACCAACCCTTTGTGAACTGGCTGAAGCAGATATCCCCGAGGAATTAGAAGCTAAACTCGAGGGCTACAGCCTAATTCCCTTGCTTGAATCAAAAAAAGAGAAAATTAAATGGAATCCGGCCCGTACTCTCTATCATCATGTAGCACGTTGGCCTAGTGGGTTTGCCGAGAAACATAAATATGCGATGGCGGGAGTTAGGCAGGGAAACTACCTAATGCTAAGAAGTAATCATTGTGGCGATACTGATTGCCTCAAACATATGAGTCAGTGTATGGCACTTCATGCGATCGAAAAAGGCCGCACCGTTCATACATACTCAAATGGAACGGCTCAGTTTCACTGGGGGCTTAGTCCACGGGATCGTTGGGCCTTGTATGATGTAAAAAATGATCCTGGTTGCCGTGATGATCTACATAAGGAGAAGAAAGATCTCGTCAGTCATTTATCACAAAAGTACGAAAAATGGTGGGATTCCACTTATCCTCTGATGATCCAAGCAGGTGGAGATTTGGGAAATCCCGATCAGGGCAAGCGGGCATCCCGAAGAGACAAGGATTGGAAGAAAAAGCAGGAGACTCGAGCCAAGTAAATCAATTATTGATCCAGCGAAGATTTAGAAATTTTGGTGCTTTTCCTTTCCAAGAACCGCCAAGTTTCTTTGGCTCCGCGTCAGAACCCCTACCCGGTCTCAATATTTCAGCCTCGCCCAAGCATAATTCTTTTATCCCATTCCATTCTTGAAGAGCTTGACCTTCAGCATTGATGAATGCTGCACAATCTAATTCGACTTTGGCAAACCGCCCTCCCCTTTCAATAGCGATTTCAGTGGCATAAGAATCAATACTGACGACAAATAGGTTGGGCTGGTCTGTAAAAACCTCGAAACTTAGCTTGGCATTGCGTGGAGCCTTCCAAACCGGATGATAAATCTTATGCGTTCTGATCCCCCACTTTTCAGGTTTGTAAGTAAACCATTCCTTTTGCCAATCCCCCCTGAAATCTTCAATCATTTGCTGAGGTTTCATGGATGCAAGGGTCTGCGATGCTTTCATCTTGGATGGACTGACCTTTTGCATCAAAGTCGAAAGAACGAAGCGGTCTGCAATATACTCCCCATAATAATAACCTGCTCCCGAAACTGGAGTTGGCAACTTGTAAGACACATTTCCATATACCCATAGAGGGCTGTCAGATGAAAAAACAGGTAATTTAGCAACCCAATGCCCCTTAATTTTACTCGCTTTAGCATGATGCCAAAATCGGTTCTTGGTATTGGTGGAATTATCTTTCTTTCCGTCAACCTGCCCTTGCTGTGTGTAAAAAATATCAACTTCTTCCGTTTTGTCTTCATCAATGTCCAATGTGACCTTAGGTATTTTTCCTTTTGCCAAGGTTAACTTTAACTTTGGCGTCTGAGGAAATGAGAAGCTATTTTTCAAGTGCCGATCAAACCATAATTGAGTCAATACCTCATATTCGGGAGTATCCTGATGATTATGATGGGGAGAACAAGAAATTCGCCATTCTTTCGCAGAAATTTCTGTAATCGCAGTTTCCAAATCATTAATCCGACCGTGAAAGTCATTAGAAGGACTCAGGAAAACAATCGGACAGGAAATTTTTTTCAAACTTGGAGGATCACTTACAGTAGCTAAGTGTAAGGGGTTCAAAGAGTAGCGATCACTGATTCCTCCACAAGATGGAGCCGCCGCCTTTACTCTGGAGTCACTACCCGCGGTCATTACGGTTAACTTCCCTCCCATGGAATGACCGTAGACACCAAGCTTTTCGCCATCCACTTGGGGTTGGCGTTCAAGGAAAGTCAGACCCCGCCTCGCCGCAAGTGCAACGAGGAACCACGAGTTATTACGCGGTGACTCCACAGAATCAATAGTCCAGTCTGCAACCGGAATAGATGGAAACGCATCTTTTCCATAACGACTGGGTGCATGGTAAGCATCCAGTGCTCCCCAATCCGTTGTGAGTTTATACTTCGGGTCTTTGACTTCTCCATCCCAAAAAAGCTTAACCTCATGAGAGGAAACTCGATATTGCGGTGCAGAAATACGACCAGCCCAAGCAATCGAAAGTGTGGCATACCCTCTTTTTGCATTGGTCAGAGGTGCTTTATAATCGGCATATTGCCCTCCACCGTGAATTTGTAACAGACCGGGTAATTTTTTGGCATCCTTGGGGTATCCATAGACAGCAGCCATCGAAGATTTCTTCCCTTTAAAACATCCAATTCTATATCGTAAAACCTGCAGGACAACTTCGTCCTGTTCCCATTCCTTGAGAATTTCAGTCTCCAGCGGTTCGAGTCTTGGGTCAAAACCTCGCCACATCTCCGCATGAGTTTGCGGAATTTCTGTTTCATTTAACAAAGGCAATGTTTCACGATTCTCCGCATGCACGAAAGAGAAGCAAATCGATAGCAAACAAACACAGGCTGTCTTTAAATTCATTTGAATGTGAAAACAAAAATGAGACTAAAGGACAACGAAAGAGAGAAAATTTCTTAACCAAGTTTGAAATGACGGTTGGCGAATCAAACATTTTCAGGTACGAAACAACTATGAATGAAGTAACCATCAAAGGGGAAATAAAATTTGTGGACGAAGTCCGCGAATATGGAAATAACGGATTCCGCAAACATCAAGTGGTCGTGGAAACAGGAGATGGCAAATGGGATAACCCGGTTCCGGTAGAATTTACCAAAGATGCCATTGAAAAAAGCAAGAGTTTACAAGTTGGCGATAAAGTGTCCATCGATGCTCGGGTAAACGGAAGAGAATGGACTGGAAAGGACGGCGTAACCAAATGGTTTACTTCGATCAATGGGTACAAATTTGAAAAAGAAGGCGGACAAAGTGACAGTGTCTCTGACGAGCCTGACAGTTCATCCTTCGATACTTACGACGAGTACGATGATGGAATCGAAGACGATGTCTTCTAATTTAAAATTTGCCTACCATTCATAGCCAGTAGATAACTCGAAAGCATGTAATTGCCGTTTAGTATAAATATCCATTTCCCCCAATTGCATCCAACGGTACCGCAAACCTATCATCCAATTAGGGATGGGATTAAGGTGCATGGCTGAAATGAACTGATAGCTAAACTGGGTATTTTTTTCAGGTAAAGAGAGTCCCATAAGATCAAATTCAACTTTTTGATAAGCAGAGCCGATTCCACCACCGAAAAGGAAACTAACCTTATCGTTTACAGGAATGTTTACTCCCGCAGAAAATATTCCTGCTAAAGTAGATGTCTCTCCAATCAAAGAAAAAGGTACTTCCGACAATCTTTCAAGCTCCTCCTGGAAGTAATTAAAGTCTGTTTCAATAAAAAAATATTTCCATCTTTTACCAAGTCGAAAACCAAGTGAGTAACCTACATCTTGCTCGATTTCCAATTCCCCGAGAAATGGAGATTTAAGATGAAAATCCTTTGATTGATATATGGCATAAAAAGGAAGTACATAAATACCAAGTTTGGAAAGCCCAGTCTCTTGTTGTATAGCATTCTCCGTTACAATTTTGTTTTGATCATTTCGGTTAATAATTTCTCTGGTAAAATCCCGATCCCGTAAAATTAGTTCCTGAGCTTTTGGTGGTGCCTTTTCCCTCTCCTCAACATCAATAGTAATGGCTTTTAATTGTTGAATTTTTCTTTGGTTTGCTAGCTTAATCTCACTAATTCGCTGACTAAGTGCAGACATTTCCTCCTTTAAATCTTGATATGCTTTACTTCGATCAATTGGCTCATTAGCTAAAATTCGGAGGGGTAGAGTAATGAAAAGAACTACCAACAGGCCATAGTTTTTATACAAAATTTTTAAAAAAATCATGACTAGATATGGCTTATTAGAAGAGAGCATGAATTACTTGGTAAGGTCAATACCCGCACTTGATGACTTGCCAAAAATTAACAATTCGGCAGTGGCTTTCTGTTTTTCTTCAACATTGAGATCTTCAAGAGTATCCACGATCTCCCCAATATTTGTAACCGTCTGACTGGGGCTTGTACCTGACTCTATGATTGGACGAAAATAAGCCATAACTTGAAAATCATCCAGGATTTCGATTTGCACCGCAGCTTTTTCCCCAGAGAGATCTCCTCCCCATCCAGCAAACTCATATCCATTATTAGGTATAGCTTGGATAGTTACCTTATCCCAAAGATTGTAAGAGCCTAATCCCGTGACCACACCGCCTTGCATAGACCCATTGCTAATTGAAACTTCATACTTTCGATTCAATTCATACCACCCATAAGTTTCATAATCAAAGATTCTCGCAGGCCAAGCTTCACGATCTAGGAAAACCCATTTGTTATGATCTTGGATGAATAAAAATGGAAACAATTCACTGTTTGTCCAAACCCATTTTAATCGATCGTGATAAAACCAAACATCGAAGGCACTTTTCTGCTCTACAAAACACCAACCTAATTCCGTATGATAGATCCAAGGAAGGAAATCACTAAAATACTGACCGAACCAACCTACTCTTTTCCAACCGTACCCAATATCGACACCTTCGGTTAGATCGACTACGGACTCTCCTGTCTTCTCTTTAACAATCACATCGATTCGAAACTCTTTTTCGACAAATCCATCATTGTTATCAATGCCTCGGATCAATAAATTTATGGATTGATTTGAATCGAAATGATTACCTGCTGAGAGATATAATTCTTTCTGTTTATCTATATAAAAAATATTCTGAGTGCTGAGATTATTATCCTGCCGAATGCTAAAAACATGCAGATCGTTTTGATCCTGATCTAAAGCAATCAAGGAACCGATTTTTTGAGCAACAAATTCATTTTGTTCAGCAGTATAATTTCCTTCCAACAAAATATCATAGGGTGGATATTTTTCAGAAGTTTCATTTAAATCAATGATTTCAACAAGGAAAGAATTCGATAGGTGAGCACCATCTTGATTCGTTCCAACTACTTCTATTAGTAAATCATATTTACTAGAATGTTCATAATCAAGGTCAGCCATGGTTACCAATTCGCCTTTTTGATTAATTTCGAATAAAGAACTATTTAAATCAAAAGAAAAGTCATCATAGCTAAGGTTATTCGAACCTATGACTGAAAACTCGCCTACAATGGTCCCAATCGGCGAATTTTCCTCAACCCTCAATTCAGAGGAAACTATCTCATAAAATTCTTCTTTGTTCGGCCCGTTAGTCTTAAATATCTCTATAGCAAACTTTTCTTCCTGTCTTCCATTGTTACCATCATCCACAGAAACTCGTATGGAAAGTTGCTGATGCGATCCCAAGTCCAAGTCCTGACCTGTTTTCAAACTACCATTCTTATCGATTACAAATAAGGAGTTATTGTCATCTCCCTGCCCTGGCACCAGAGAAAAACTTAAATCATCACCATCTGCATCCTTTGCAGTAAGAGTTCCAACATAAACTCCTGAAACTTCCTTATCTTTTACTTTTAGATCGGCGACAGTACTTAATTGGTAAGGTGATTGATTAGGTATAACTTCCAATTCGTCCAGAACACTAATTTGAAATTTTGCGGTTTTAATCTGATTATATTCGTTGATTACATTGACCCGAATGAACAATGAATCGTACGATTCGTAATCAAAAACTTCGGCAGTACGGAGAGTTCCATTCATTTCAAGAAGAAACTTCGAGTTATTCTCGCCGCCCGCTCCTTCACTCAGATAGTAAAGCAATTCATCCCCAATTAGATCAGCAACTTCGAAGCTACTAACTAGTGTTCCAACGGGTAAGTTTTCTCTCACTCGCAAATTACTTGATGATGTTATGTCATTGTTTGGATCATTCGGTATACTTTCGTCCACATCGGTTACCGTGACGGTCAGATTCTCGCTTACACTGAGTGATCCATCCGATGCCTGTACCGTCAGGTTGTAAATATTATCGCCTCCATTATCTCCAGCATTTTCGTAATCGGGGGCACTATTGAAAACTAATACACCGGTCATTCCGTTGATCGTAAATAACGACTGATCCAACCC
>MDSZ01092663.1_pt1 | contig 10368 bp, 6 predicted proteins | sample 811201 | NCBI WGS metagenome assembly MDSZ01 (sample SAMN05326647, study PRJNA326480) | marine metagenome | isolation source: seawater | place: Indian Ocean: North | collected 2010 | reverse complement strand
TATGTTTTAATTATTATTGCAATATACTAATAAATATTACGAAAGCAAGTTCTTTTCAGTAAGAATCGTAATATATTCATCAATACCTTTATTTAGTTTAGGAGTTGAAAATTCTGGGGTAATAATATACGGACCGGAAGAATTTATAGGTTTAAATCCTTCTATAATAATTTGTGAAGGATCATCAACATATCTTCTAATAAGGAAATTATCTAAGTTAAAAGTACTTCCTGTAACTGCTGTAGGTAGATTTCTATCAAAATGAACTTCAATAGATCCGGTAGGGAATACTCTATTTCCTAATTCATAAGGAGCATATATGTTTTTTACCATAAAAGCATAATCTTCTCTACCCTCAAATCTAAATTCATCTCCTACCTTTATACTAAAAGGTAATGCAATAGTGTTAAATCCAGATCCACTTATATCAGTTTGTTTAGCGGTTGTATCATATAATTGAACAAATGTAGCATTTGAACTTGTAATAACATTTGGGTAAGTACTAGGATTCCCCCAATTCCATAGTGAATTTGCACTATCATTTGATGCAGTAACATCAGAAGTGGGCATAGGGTCTTGTGTAACTTTAAACCATCCCCCTCCATTTGGAAAAGATAAAGTTTTACCTCCCCCAGTACGTAGCTCATTAAATTCTACATAAATTATATCATTTGCTTGAAGATTTATAGCAGGGATAGTAATAGTTTTTATATTACTTCCAACATTATTTTGTAAACCTAATAAATCTATAACATCTCCTCCTTCATTAGGATAATAAATTTTTTCTCCCCCAGAACGTTCTTGCACAATTCTAAAACTTACACCAAATGCCCCATTACCATTAGTATCATTAGATTCAAAAGATCTTTGATATTGAACTGTTAATGATACCCCATCTCCTACAAGATCTGAAGATACATTATATTGGTTTGAGGTAATTGCAGTACCTAAAGTTATGTAATTATATTCAAGTCGTTGAAATACATTAGAATTACCTCCTGTACCTTGTAATGGTGGTGCTGCGGTAGCTAAATAGTCTGCTGTTGCACCTCCTACAGAAGGTACTATATCTTCAAAACTCATTGTAGTATTAAAAGTTGCATTTGGAGCACTTCCATTTTGCCTATATAAAACAGGTTCGATTCTTGCTCCACCTCTAATTATATTTCTATAAGCAGAAGCTTCTCCACTACCAGGTGATTTTGAACTAATTAAAAGTCTTTCTCCTGATTGGAAGGTACCTTGAATATCTTGTAGGGAATTTTCTGATGTATTAGGGATTTTTATATCACCACTCTCTTCTATTAAATATCTAACAAAAATAGTAGAGGCATTCATCCTTTCAGGTGGCCATCCACCTATACCTCCAGATGTATCATCAGAATATACAACCATACGTTTTAAACTTTCTACAGTTGGTGTTCTACCAAAAGTTCCTTCATCTCCTCTTGTAAATACATTTAATTTTTGAGAAGTAGATCTTGAACCTTCATAACGTGGTATCACATGTCTTCGTGTTGTATAATTTGAAAATTGAACATCGGCTCTAACTGCACTACCACTTATTATTAATCCATAATTTACAGGTTCAGTTGCTGCAGCAGAATAATCTATATCCATAAATAAATTATGTTTTCTAACTCTTTCAGCATTGTTTAATAGTGGTTGACAATCAAGTGCTCTTTTAAAATCGTTTGAACCAAAATATGGTTCAGCAACTATACCAACTTCAGGTCCTGTTGCTACAGACGAAGAAATTTCAAATAAGCCATAGTCAAAATTTATAGGGGCAGAAAGAGAACAACCTTCAAATGGTAATCCATTATCTACTTGGGGGAATATTTGGAAATATATACAATCACCAGGAGTAAAATTTGAAGAAGAAACAATAGCTGTTAATTCATATGATCCTGAAAAAATAAGTCGATCAGAAAAATTACCTACATCTTGTACAGATTGAGTTAAGAGTGCTGTTGCTAATACAGTAGGGGATGGTATATTACCAAACCCAGGGGTTTCTCCAATATTTAAAGGAGCAGAACATATTCTTATAGAAGCAGTTACATCATTAGTACCAGTAGCTTTTCCTGTAACTGAAAATCCTACACTTGAGGAAACTCTTATATTTAAATCTTGTTGAGGGTAAGTTAATATTCTATAAGAATCTAATGGTATATCATTACTACCAAGACCTAGATTTTCTACTCCTCCTTCTAAAAAGAAATTTTGGTTATCTAAGATTACTGTTAATTGGGGTGTCCCTAAAAAAGGTAAGGATTGACTGCCAGCATATGAGCTTGAAAAATCATATTCAATTTCAGCTCTATCCACCCATTCTACAGGTGTAACTTCTACAGAATATAAAAAATATGTTGGTTTTTCAGTAATAGAGATAATATTATACCGAATATCTCCAGTACTAAAAGGTATTATTAGTTTATCTAAAGATTGAAGGGTATTAGTTTGATCACTACCATTTTTATCTTTTTTAGCTATTTTTATATATCTTACTCCGTCTGACATTTATTAATTTTTAAGAGTTTGGATTAGGGATTGGAAGTGGGAAAGCAATTGTATCATAATACATTGATATATACCCATCTGTAGGGTGATTTTCATCGCTTATCCAACTAGTAAAATTATAATTTTCACCTAAAGCACTTCCACTATAAACTCTTATTCCTGAGTATGTTAAAGCTCTAGGGTTTGTTTTTTTATAAGGATCACACCCAGCATTTAAATTTTGAGTTGTTACTGTAACTTGGGATCCACTAAATTCACCATCATAAAATTCATCTTGATTTGAATAAACTTTTTCTACAGATCCAGATAAAGTAAGAACTGTTTCACTCCAACTTTGAGTTAAATGGTAACGATTATCAGGACCTGTGCCTAATGAACCAGAGGGAGATGTGGTTGTACTATTAACTACATCAAATACTCCTCCTGTTCCACCAACTGCTCTAACTATTTTTTCTTCTTCATAATTATTCCATTGTGGTTTAACAGTACCACTAATTTCAAGATTTGAATGAAAAAGTTGAGGTTGTGGGTATTTATTTCTTTCAAGTAAATGTTGTTTAACAACTATACCAGAGGCAAGACTTGCACGTGCGGGTACAAAATCTTTAATCATTTTAAATAAAGAATTATCAAAAAACTTTATTAAACGTATAAAATCTTTTAAATTATAATTCTTAGTATACTTTTCAAAATAATCATCTCTTAAATTATCTAAATCGGGATATGAAGTAGCTGAAGATGATCTTAATCTTGGGTCACCAATATATTCTCCTATATTAAAGTAACCAATTTGATCCATTATATCTTCATTTATCTCATTTGTAGGTGAAAATGCTACCTCTAAATAGTTAATATTTGGAGTATAACTTTGAGATATATTTGCCATTTGAGATAATGACATATATGGAGATATAGTATTACCTTCAGGTATTACATTATTTTCAACTCTAATTTTATCTTTAATTATATTACGTAAACCAGCTATTGGTTGATCTGCAAAAAACATTTCTGTGTTAGGTACAAATGTTGGGGTTGTGTTAAAGTTAAAATAACTAAACCCATCACCACTACCACTAAAAGATTGAGTTGTAACCCATGACCCCGAAACTTTAGGGTGGATTGAACTTGAACCTGTAAATAATTCTCCTCCTAAAGAAGCTCTAAAAACTAAATCAGTAGGTGATGAATTTATAGAGTTTCCTTCAATAGAATGAGGATTCATTATATAATCTTTAAACATGCTTCCAGTTATAGTAGAGGCATAATATCTTATTTCTTGTAAAGATCCGGAAAATGGGTTATAAGTATTTCCATTAATAATACTACTAGTAGCAAAAGTTGACTGATCAGGAATAGCATACCATTCACTATCATCTGAGGCACTTATGATAGAAGAAGAGAAAAACCCTAAAGAAGTACCATTGTTTCCTTCTTCATATATTTTATTTCCTGAAGAAAGGGTAAAATTTGCAGTTGTTTCATTTCTATCGGCTTTAACAGACCACCATCCCCCATCAAAAAATGGAAGGTATATACTAGCTGATTCATTTGGTGCAGTATTATGGTTAGGATATAAATCTAAATGAGCATATTGATAGTATGGGTCTACAGTTGATCCAGAATAAGAAGCACTAGTATAAGCAGATCCTGTATATCGTAGAACAATATGAACTTTATCTCCTTTATTCCATAAACTTTGAGAATAGGGTATATTTGAAGTTGGTAAACCATTAGTTTTAAATCTAAACATTATAGTATTAGGAACTTCATCATTAGAATTCCAAGCTCTAGGTATTTGCCAAGAAGATGTTATAAAATTATTACCATCTGTTTTAAAAGCATAATTAAATTCTCTTTGCCAATGGTCCCAATCATTTACATTAATTTTATCTTTACCACCATATTCATTTATTCTTAATATAGTATCAGGAATACCATAAGAGGTTATAAGAGCACGCAAACCAGGTATAGTACCTTTTGCTTTCAATAAATATGGTATATTATGGTATATTCGTTTATATAACGACTTATTTACATTATCTAACGGTATAATATCACTAGAAGCAGATATTTTATTATTAACATATTCAAATCCTGTAGGTGTAGGTAATGAGCCTGTTATTGTTGGAAATGGGAATGAAGCACCATCAGGTGTTAATCCTAAAAATGCTGTGTATAAATCATCATTAGAAAAGTTATTTTGATATAATTTAACACCAAAATCTCTAATAGCGTCAACAACTATATCTTTTGATACACCAAATTCTAAACGGTTATCAGCATTATATTTCTGAGTAAATTCTCTATGATAAATCCATAAGTTATCATAATGTTGAGCAACCATATCAATAAATAGTTCATATTGAGCATTATCAGGGTCATCTCTTAAATATTCCGGGATAGAAAATTTTAAATTGTCTTTATTAGTATTATCATATAAAGATGCTGTAAATATTAAACCACCATAAATAGGGCTATTTTCATTTACACTACCAAACCAATTACTAACAGCTTCACTATCTATTTTAGCTAATTCATAAGGTTTTACAGATGTAGTTTTAGGCCATGAAAATGATGAACTTTCATAATATAAATAATAATCATATCCATCAAAGTTTTTAATTATGTTATTTATTTTACTTTCATATACTGCAAGACTACTACTAAGATCTACTGTAGGGTTTAAAGAATTTAAAGAAGAAATGGATGATGAATATGATTCTAATAATCCTATCTTATAATAAAAATTTTCTAGTCTTGTTGTTGCTGAACTAAAATGTACAAAATTATCAAATTCAGTATAATCAATGTTTATATCAATACTTTCCCTATTAATTATACTGTCTATTTGGTTAAATGAGGAAGTTAAAGGAGTATTTTGTAAGTCTAAAAGAGATAATAATTCAGTTGAATTATTAACTTGATCTTTAACGTCTATATTAAAATTGGGGTTTTCTAAAGGAACAGTATCATTAATTACTATAGGTTCTTCATCAAAAGTTACTTGAAAAGCTCTTGGTTCTTCAATAGTTGTTACAACCCATAAAAAATCATTAATATCATAAGATTCAGGAAGTGGGTTATATAGTTTAATTAATATATAAGGATCGGAAGGATTTGAATTATTAAATTGAAGATTATTAGCTATAAAAAGATTATTGTCTCCAAAATTTAAATAAAAATCTAAAAAATACTCACTATTTTCTCTTTCTGTTATAAACTCTAAAGTTTGTTCAATTAAAGATAAATTAGAAAGAGAATTACTTTTAATTTTAACTTCTTTTCTATCACTAGATATATCAAAGATGTATAATTGTTCTAAATGAGAACCTATTTTTTTATCTAAAAAATTAAAATATGTTATATAACTCCCTACATCAAATCCTAAATTTTCTAAAATACTTAATGGATCAACAATAATTTCAGAAAAATTATTTGTTAATGCAGATTGACCATCGTTTAAAATAGAATAGTTATTAAATGAATAATCTTGAAGAATTTGGTCTTTTGATAGGGTTAATACAAAAAACTCAACATAACTTTTATCAGAAAAAGTTTGTTTTACTTCATTTTGTTGTAATAATTGAAGTTGTTGGGGGGAATAAGATTCAGGAGCAAATCCTCCAGGAGATAAAATTTCAACTTTTCCAGACATTATTCATTTTTTATTTTAATATTTTAATATCCACCCCCACTACCACCTGAAGACCCACCAGTTATAGATCCACCACTAGTTGAAGTAGTTGTATTTGGGGAAGTATTGTTAGGTAATTCATCTACATTGACCCCTGTTTCTGCTTCTATTAATTGTTTTTGGGTTTCTAACAATTCAGTTCTTAGTGAAGCTATTTCTTCTCTTAAAGCTTCTATTTCTTCATTATCTTCTTCAAAATTAATATATTCACTACTTTGTTTTATTAAAAATTCATGAGAATTAGTAGTACCTTTTTCAGGGATATCATAAAAAAGTTCATTATACAATGAGAAAAAATCATTTACAGATGGGGTTTCTGCTAAAACTTCTACAGTTGGAGCTTGATCAATTTGTTTAAAAGAAGTATCAATAACTTTTTCGTATTGATCTTTACTAAATACTTGTTTTTCAAATTTTATATTTTCACTCATCCATTAATAACTTTAAAATAATAATCATCATCAAATATTAAAGTAGAACTATTTATTTCGGTTTTAATTAAAACTTTATAATATCTTTCAGGTTCTAAACCACTCATATAAACATCAAAATAATTTCCTCTAGTATCAGAACTAATTTGGGTATATTGAGTATCGAAATTAATAACAAATTCATTAGTAGCCAAATCTTTTATTGCATAATATGAAGAAGTAGGTAAATAATTTGTACTAGTAAATAAAGAACTAGTTTGGTAAGTTCGAGTAGGGTATAAAGGGCTTACATTTACATAAAATCTATTTATGCTACTAGGTTGAAATTCACCTGGGTTATCATCTAGTGATAGTTTAAGTTGGTTTGTGGATACAATAGATGAAGAATCAGGGGTTATTGTAGAATAATCTCTCCACTTAAATTCAAGTTGGGGTGGGTAAATAGTATTTGTATCTACACTATAATATTTTAAAATAGGTTGCATACTACTACTAGGATGAAATTCAGCACTAGAACTTAATTTTGTTAAAAACCCATAATTTGGAATTGAACCGCTATACCACAATTTTGCAAACTCTTTAACATTTAATTCTAAATCCTTATTATATCTTAACCCAAAAGATTCAGTCACTTGTGGAATTAAATTCGAAGAAGTAAAAAAACTACCTCCTCCTAATGATGAATTCGATGAATCAAAAGATCCAGTAAAACCATATCCTCCTACATTTCCACTCATATCCCAACTAGATCCAGAAAGAAAATCTCTAAATTTCCATGAAACACCATCATTAACTTCAGGTATATCTAAATAATGACCCGTACCATTATTCCAAGATTGAGCCACAGCAAATATTTCTAATTCAACATCTGCATTTATACCTTGGGCTGTTGAGATATAATTTCTTAAAAATACATCAAATGTGCTACCTGAAATTTTATTATCTATAATATCTTTAATTTCATCTGTATCAAATTCAATTAAATATCTTGCAACATCAGGTTTAAGGTCTATATTTCTAGTATTAGAAACTTCAAGTATAGCATCTAACCCTGTGTTCATAGAAGGGTATAGGGAATAAAGAGTAGCATCTTTAGTAGGAAAGATTTTATAAACGGCCATTTATAATATTTTATTATAAATATGCAATTATAAAGGAACTACTCTACCTTTAATATCTTGATCAGGGTATTTAATTTCAAATATACTTGGATCTAAAGAAGGATAGATAATTTGGTTTTGAGTAGCAGCATCTATATCATATGCATATTGGGAATAACCTGAAGTTGTACCAGCTTTGTTTAAGACTTTTACAGATTTTACAGTTTGAACTCCTACTACATTATCTAGTCTAATAAAAAGATTTTTTAAATAAATAGGATCATTAATGTTCATTTTATCTCTCTCAAATATACTTGAAATAAGCTGTATACAACTAGTTAAAACATTACTATTATTGAATTCTGGGAGAACTATTATTTCAAATTCAATTCCAATATTAATTATAAAAGCATCTTTTATTTCTATACTATCTCCTATCATTCTATATTGAGATAGGTAAGTTCTTAAATTGTTTTTTAAAGTAACATTAGCATTAGAAAGGAATTGAAAACTATTTTGAGTAAGAATATACATATTTAATGTATTCACTGTAGAGGTTTGGTCTGTTAGTTTAGGTTTTTCAATAAAAGCTTTATAAACAGATCCAAATTCAGGGGGCATACTTAAAGCTCTAATTAAATAATCATCTGGGGTAACAGTTCTTTTTTGAGCTGCCGATTGGGCTAAAGCATTTTCTCTAATTTCTTCAATTGTATCCCCATCTCTTCCTCCTGATGCTGCTTCAGCATTATTACAAGAAAGACTTGAAAATACATAATTAGCAGTAGTTGGGTTAAGATTACTATTATTAAAAGTAGCAGCTTTTGATTTTATTGTTGTTAAAGTATTTGCTTCTACATTTGAAGTTACTCCTCCACCAACTATATAAGATATAGTAACTATCCCTGTAGGGGCTATTCCATATGTGCCTGTATAAAGAAAATTTGAAGGTGAAAAAGCTGTGTTTAATTTATCTTGTTTAAATGGGAGTCCTAAACCTACATTATTAGGATTAGGTATGATAGCTTCATCAATATCATTAGCGTTTCCTGCGCCAAATTGTATTTCTATTTCATTTTGAGAAATTAGTCTAGATGTAAACCTTTTTGAAATTTTATTAAGTTGTAAAAAATAAGGTGGAGAATTATCAGTATTAGGAATATTAATATTATTATTTTTTACTTGTTTAAATACCATTTCTTGTCCTAAATGGTCTACTTCAGAATAATTTTGTCCCTCAACAACAACACTTTGTATTTTAATAATATTTTCATCTTGTATTTTAAGTGTTAAAAAAGGAGTAGGAGAAACTCCAACATTAAATCTTTTAGTTTTAATTTTACCTGAAATAGCATTAACAGATTTTTTTAAAAGATAATATTGGGGTGTATCTCCTAATGTTTGATATACAGTTATATCTGTAGGGTCAAAAGAGCTAGATGCAGAAAAATCTATTTTATCTTGGGTAAGAAAACTAACAAAATCCGTACTAATAGTAGCACCTGCTTCAATAGATAAAGCATAACTATAATCGGGTACAGTATCTGTTCCTACTGTTTTTGATGGGATTTGTTGGTATACATCAACAGTAACTTGAGCAGGGGTAGTGGTTTTTGGTTTATACCCAAACATATAAGCTAAATCATAAATATTATTAAACTGTTTTGAGTATTGAAGAAAATTTTCTGTGAATTGTGAATCTAAATAAAAACTTAAAACATCACCTATATAAGATGCCTGTTCTATAAACATCATTCCCAAAGAAGAAGGAGTAAAATCGTTATAAGTATCTGGGAAATAAGTTTGGGAATAATTAACTAGATCTTTTCTAAATGAAGAAAAGTCTTTATTTAAATATCTTATGTTTCTATCTTGGAATTTTTTAATACTCATTTTATAATTGAATTGTTAATTCATCTTCTATATTTGTTCTTTTTATAGAATATTTAAAATTTATAACTATCTCATTAGTATCTGTAGTTTGTAAGATATCTAATGAAGATATTTCAATATTAGGAAAACTATCTTCTATTTTATTTCTAGTATTTTCATCAAGAGCTGTTATATTATCTTCTGAGATTTGTTCAAAAATAAAAGCTCTTAAACCACCACCAAAAGTAGGATTTAAGTATCTTTCTCCAGGGTTTGTAAGAAAAAAATTTATTAAGCTACTTTTTATGGAATCTTTTGTTTGATAGTTAGGTTTAAAAACAGCATTCCCATTTAAAGGAAGATCTATTCCAATAGCTTTACGGCTATTTAAATCATTAGGGAATTGTTGTTTAATATCAAAAGGCATTATTTAGTATTTAAAAGTCCCATTATTGTATCCATTCCAACTTCACCATTACCTAAATTTCCATTTACAGGATCTACTCCTTGTGGGTTAAAAGAAGAAACATTTTTACTAGTCATACTTATAGCAGTTTCACCCATTATATCAGCATATTTTTGTTTAATATCCATAGTAGGTTCTGTATATGTAGGTTTTGGGGATGGTGGGGGTGTTGTATTAGGTTGTATAGATTCTCTTACAACTTGTGTTTTAGGAGCTTTAACAGCTTCTAATAAAATATCCTTCAATTCATCTTGAATTGCTTCTTTTACTGCTTCTTTAATT
>MDSZ01047993.1_pt1 | contig 10368 bp, 8 predicted proteins | sample 811201 | NCBI WGS metagenome assembly MDSZ01 (sample SAMN05326647, study PRJNA326480) | marine metagenome | isolation source: seawater | place: Indian Ocean: North | collected 2010 | reverse complement strand
TTTTATTGTTTATTTTTTTAGCTTATTTATTAAATTAAGTTGCTATAAGCAAGATAATTTATGAAACTAGCAATAGATTTAATTTGCACTGGCAATAATAGTGGCACAAAGTCATACAATTCAAATTTTTGTAAAAGTTTTTCTGAATGTTTACTGGAAGATAATGTAACTATTTATATATGTAATAATTTATATAATGAGATCAAAAATGATCTTAGGATTAATAAAAAAATTCATTACGAGATAAAATCTAATATTCTGTCAATAACTTTTTTTAGATTAATATGGATGCAATTTATTTTACCTATTAGTTTGAAAAAAAATAATATAGATATTCTTTATTCTCCAATGAATTTTATTCCTTTAATTATTAAAAGATTAAATATTAAGAGTGTATTGTGTTTACACACTAATTTGCCATGGGTTCATTTTGAAAAAATGCCAGGAAATATTATAAGAAAAATTTTTACAAAAAAAATTATGGAGTTGTCTATTCGTGCTTGTGACAAATTAATAGTTAATTCAAATTATGCAAAAAGTGAAATAATAAATCTTCTTAACTTAAAAGACAAAAGTATTGAAAAAGTTTATTTAGGAGTTGATGATAAGTTTTTAAAAAAAAGTATAAAAAAAAAAAGATTGGAAAATTTTAATTACAATCAAAATTATATTTTTTCAGTGATGTCATGTGTAAAATATCACAATATACTAAATATATTTAAGGCTTTTAATAATCTTAATAAAGATAGAAACTTCAACTTTAAATTTGTTATTGTAATGCAAATTCTCGACAAAAAATATTACAACACTTTAAAAGATTATATATACAAAGAAGGACTTGATCACTCTATTCAGATATTTGCTAATATAGACAGTGAATATCTACCGGATTTATATAAATTTGCTAGTTTATATTTGTTTACCTCTTACTCAGAAGTTTTTGGATTAACTACTTTGGAAGCAATGACACAAAATTGTAATGTGATTGTTTCAAACACATCATCACTTCCAGAAATTAACTCAAATGCTGCAGATTATTTTAACCCAGATGATATTAAAAATATAGAGGATATTATTTTAAAAAATTTAAAAGATGAAATGCATAAAATTGAAATTTTAAAAAATGCAAAATTGAGATATCAATCATTTAGCTGGAAATTAAACGTTCGTGAAACCTTAAAAATAATAAAAAAAATTAATAATTAATTATTTTTTATAAATAATATCAAATGTAAATTTTTTTGTATAATTTAATTTGTCGAGATTTTCATTACCAAGAGGACTTGCATCAATCCAACCATAATAATAAATAAAACCATCTAAATTTCTTTTTTTTGGTGTTTGATACCAATTAATTTCTTTAATATGCGATATTGGATCATTTTTATAATTTGATTTTTTTATTCTATTTACATTTTTATTTAACGTGAAACTAAAACATATTATTAATAATATTATGAAATAATTTTTTTTCAGATTTATTGATGAGAAATTAAGAAAAAATGTTATTAATATAATACCAATCAAATAAAATACATGATGAAACATTCTAATTACAGGAGTTTTTGAGGCTATAAATAGTGATAACATCAACAGTATTAAACTTAAAATAATTATTTTTTTATCATATTTTGCACTTTTATTTTTTTTAAAAATGATAAATGTAAAAAAACAAGAGACAAGTAACACTAAAATATAGTCGAGTAATTGTTTATAATTTGTTAAATACCAATTTTCTATCCAATTCATATTTTTTATATAAACAATTGGAGATAAATTTCCTTGATAAGTATTGTAACTTTTATTAACTACTTCTGCACCAAAACTTAAATTAGAAGCTATTTCTTTACTATTCCACTGCAATACTTCGATGCAAGTTATTTCAATAGGATAAATTAAGCATCCACTTATTAATATATTTTTTAGTGCAAATGAAAGACCAAAAATTAAAATAATTAAAATTTCTTTGCTAGTAAAAAGTAATTTAAGTTTAATTTCATAAATAAAATAAATTAAAGATAAAATTAAAAATGGTAAAAAAATTATTTTAATCGAAAATAAAAAAAATGTTAAAATAAACAAATTTATAAAATGAAAAATCTGAATATTTTTTTTATAAAAAAAATTATTTAAAAAATAATAAATAGTAAATATAATTATCAAAAATCCAGGTCTATCAATTCCAAATTCCTTAAGCCTAGAATATTTTAATATTAGAAAAAAAATCAAAAATGTAAAAATTGGAGTAAAATTTAATTTATTTTTTAAATTACTATTGAATAATATTTTTTTAAATAGAACGCATAAAACAAGAAAAAAAATAATTCCATTTAAGACATGAATATCCTGTAGCAAAGATGTATTAAAATTTAAATAAGAATGCAATATTAACCAAATAGAGGATAAACCATAATGATGATGAAGAAAATTACTACCTATTATTAACTTGGAATTATCTATATTTGAAATATAGCTAGCATGATAGTGATTTAAATCGTCAGAAAAAGGACTTCCATAAATTAATATTACTGTAAAGATGAATACAAATAAGTAAAAAAAAAATTCAATTCTTTTTATTTCTAGCTTGTAGTAATTAAAATTATTAAATAGAAAAAGTAAACAAATAAGAATGTTGAGATATAAAATATAATTATTTAAAGGTATAATAAAATTGAATATTTGTGCAATAAATCCAGTTATAATCAAGCCAAATAAACTAGTTTCAAAAAAATTTAAATTAATATTATTATTATGAATATATTTAAAATAAATTTTTCCGTTACTATAAATTAAAAATAAAAAAAGAAGGAAATGTAATATTATAATATTCACTTAAGCACTTTTTTTTAAAAATAATAAAATAGAAAAATATATAATTATAGATAATATAAAAGAATAATAAGTTTTTAAAATCGTTAAGCTTAGAATAAAAGGTAAAATTGAAAAAATAATATAAATCACAAAAACATAATTAGCATTTACTTTTTTCATTAGTAAATGATGAAAATGGTTTTTATCAGGTAAAAAAGGCGAAGCTTTCTTTAAAATTCTCTCTATAGAAATTCTCGCAGCGTCTACAGCTGGTAAAAACATTAGTAAAAATATTTCGTCGCAATAGAAAGTATTATAAAAATTATATTCTAGTATAAATAAACTTGCTAAAATAGATGATAAGATTGAAGATCCACTGTTTCCAATAAATAAATCATTTTTTATATTATATATTAAAACAATAAAGGTGCAGATTAGAAAACTTATCAAAAATAAATTATTAAAGTTTCCAAATATTAAAAAGACAAGAATCCAATATAATGAAATTCCTAAAGCTATACCATTAACTCCATCTGAAAAATTTAAAATATTAAAGAAAATATAAATACAAAAAATTGTAAAAAAAATGCTTGCTTGATTTAATAAAATATTAATTTTTAAATCTTTAAATAACAAGTTTTTTACCAATAAATCTTGATCAAGAGGCAAAATTAAAAATAATAGAGAAAAAATTATTAAAGTTTTTTTTAAAGGCGAAATTCCATTCTTATCATCTATAAATCCTAAAATAAAAAACACTAAATAGAGAAAAAATAAGATTAAAATTAGTTTGAATTTTAAATTTGAGTAAAAACATAAGAACATTAAAATTGAGCAAACATATAATAATATTATAGGTCCTCCCAATAAAGGAATTGGTTTAGTATGAATTTTTCTATTATTATCAGGTTTATCAAAAATTATTAAAGCACTCTCTTTTTTTTTTAAAGACTCAATTAAAATAATTGATATAACTGAAATAATTATATTAAATATATAAAATTCATAATTAATATTCATGTCTTTAAGCGTAATAATACCTGTATATAATGAAAAAAAAACTATTCAAATAATATTAGATAAAGTCCTTAGGTTTAAGGAATTAGAAAAAGAAATAATAATTGTAGATGATTGCTCTACTGATGGTACCTCAGATATTGTTGAATTATTGAGCAAAAAACACCCCGAGATAAAATATATAAAAAACGAGAAAAATCTTGGAAAAGGAGCGGCAATCAGAAAGGGATTACAAATTATATCAAAGGATATTGTTTTAATTCAGGATGCAGACTTAGAATATGATCCTAAAGATTATTCTAAATTATTAGCACCTATTTTAGAAAAAAATGCTGAGGTGGTTTATGGGTCAAGATTCTTAGGTGGTGGGCCAGTAAGAGTTCATCTTTTTTGGAATTACGTTGCTAATAAAATTCTTACATTAATTACGAATATACTTGTTAATATGAATTTTACTGACATGGAAACTGGATATAAATTATTTAAATCAGAAGTAATTAAGTCAGTTGAATTAAAAGAGAATTCATTTGGTATCGAGCCTGAAATAACAATAAAACTTGCTAAAAAAAAATATATTTTTTTTGAGGTTCCTATTTCGTACTATGGAAGAGGTTATGATGAAGGAAAAAAAATAAAAACACTTGATGCTTTTAAAGCACTTTATTGTTTATTTAAATATTCATTTATTAAAAATTAACAATACATGATTTCAAAATATGTTTCTGCATTTAAAAAAAATTTTTTGTATATTGATTACTTAATTTTTGGAATAATTTTTGCAATCATTTTAGGTAATTCAATTATTAATATATTCAATTTTTTTATTTTTATATTTTATATTTTTTTAATGTTTAATTTTAGATTAACTAAAAATTATAAAAATTTCTATAAAGCATTTTTTTTAATAAGTTTAATTTTTTTTTTAAACATTTTATTTTCAATAAATAAATTACACTCATCTATTACATATATAGCTTTCCTTGGTCATTTTGTTTTAATGTTATCTATAATTTTTCTTATAGATAATGATAAATATTTTAAAATAAAATTATCTAAAATTTTATTTTTTTTAATAATATTTGTATCATTAGATACAATTATACAATATTTTACAGGTACTGATATTTTTGGGTACAAAATATCCAATAGTCATGGTGTTAGGCTTAGTGGTCCCTTTGGAGATGAGTACGTTGTAGGAGCTTTCTTAAGTAAGTTATTTTTTTTATCAATTTTATTTTTAGATTATAAAAAGTTTAGATATCTTAATATTTTATTAATTTTGGTGATATTGATTATTATTATATTAAGTAATGAGAGATCAGCATCTATAATGTTTTTATTTGCTAGTATTGTATATTTAATATTCAATAATTTTTTTTCTATTAAAGAAAAAATAATTAAAATCTTTCTACTTTTATTATTAATAATTAGTTTATTTAATTTAAACCCTCAACTCAAAGATCATTTTATTGACAGAACATTTGAACAAATAGGTGTTACTAAAACAAATCAAAATACTCACAACAATTTTTGGGACAGTCAGTGGGGAGCACATTACCTAACATCTATTGAAATATTTAAAGATAATCCATTTTTAGGATCTGGTGCTGATACTTTTAGGTACGCATGTTCAAATGAAGATTACTCTAATATTAATAGTGCCGAAGCAAGTGTGAGATGTAACACACATCCACATAATATATATATTGAAATTTTATCCGAACTTGGAATTATAGGATTTTTAGTTTTTGTGTGTTTTTTAAGTTATATTTTTATAAAGTTATTAAAAAATTTTTATTTTTTTAATAAAAAATCTAATGAAGAACTAGTTTATATTATCTCATTTATAATTCTTTTTAATCCCATTCAAACAACCGGATCTTTTTTCTCAACATGGAATGGGATATTTTATTGGATATTATTGGGATATATTTTTGCTAGTTTTAAAAAAACTATTTAAAGATTAATTCATACAAATGTATGGTTTCATCATATTTATTTAAAAAAAATCTGCCTGAAAATATTTCATTGTAAGTTTTTTTGTTTAATACAATTATATTCTGAATATTTAAAATTTTTTTAATTTCCTCAACATTTAATTCCTCAGGATAAATAAAAATAAACTTTTGTTTTTTTTTTAGATTATTAAAAAAATATTTATTATCATATTTAATTAGCAAATTGTGCTTAAACAACGGTAAATAATTTTCCAAATAATAATAATTTTCTATAAAGGTTACAATTTTGGTATCGGGATATTCTTTTTCGATTTTTTTTGAAAATTTATAACCATATGCCATTGTATTAAGAACAGATTCTTTATCAAAAAATTTTGCTTTTATAGAAATGCCTGAAAGAACAAATAAAACAATAATCGTAAATAATGATTGAAGCATTATCGCATTTTTAAAATACTTATGGAATGAATTACTAGTATTGTAAAAAATTGATATAAAAATTAATAACGGAAAAAACCATCTATTTTGTAAATTTCCAATAAATAAAAATGATAAAATTAATAAAAATAAAAATATGTAAATTTTATTATTTTTATTTTTAAGAAAAAAAATGCCTATAACTCCCAGACCAATTAATTTAAAAATATTCGCATAATCAAAATATATAATATCTTTATCATTTAAATTATTTAAAATGTCAAAGCTTAGAGGCAATATTAGTTTAATAGGAAAAAGTAATAGATTATAAATATTTAATGGATTTTCATATTGAAGTAAAAAAAACTTGAATTCATCAAGCCAATTTGCATTAACATTATAAAAGTCAAGGAAAGGTACAAAAGGGTTACCAAAGATTTTTAACTTTAAAAAAAATAAGGGGAATAAAAATAAAAAAACAAAAAATGAATAAGTCAATACTAAGTAAAAAATTTTTCTAAAATCTTTTCTTAAAAGATAAGCTTGAAATAAAAAAATTGCTAAAACAAAAAATGAAAAAACAACTTTAATTGCAATTGAAAAAATTAATATAGAACTTATTAGCTGATGAACTTTAAATTTTATTTTGTATTGATTTAAAATTAAATAAGCAAATGAGTAAATAATTGAAAAACAAGGTAGAAAATAGATTTTTTGAGTAGAAATCATACTTAAAAGATAAGGACTTGTTAAAACTATTAAATTTCCAATATTATTTGAACCAACTTTAAATTTCTCAAAAATATAAATGTTGCTAATTACTAGAAATAATAGATATGAAAAATTTAATAAAGATGAAGTATTTTCAAAATTAAAATTTAATCCAAAAAGATTTATAAATTCTATTGCACCAAAATAAGTATAATCCAAAGTAATATATTCATAAAATTTATCATTTATAATTTTTTTTGGTATTTCTAAATGGTATCTTAAACTGTCTATATCAGCTGGAGGAAGCATAGCGGAAAGTAAGAACAAAAATAAGATTAAAATTATAATATAAAATAGATAATTTTGTTTTTCTAAAAACAATTTAATTTTTTTTATTTCTATAAGAGATAAGAAATTATAGAATCCTAAAAGTGAGCAAAGAATTAAAATAAAAATACAAAAGGGTTTAGTATTTAGATTTAGAATAAATAAACAAATTAAAAAAAAATATAATATTCCAATAATTTTTGTAAAAATAAATACAGAAATAATAACGTTATTTTCTTTATAGTATTTTTTATCTAAATAATTTGAAACAGAAAAGACGCCAAAAATAAAAAAAAAGAAACAATTAAATTCATAATTTAAAATAAGAATTATAAGAAAAAAAACTCATTTATATATATTTTTTTTAAATCTACGTTATATGTAAACAATGTATGAATTAATTTATAATAAAAATTTTTTTTATAATTTTTTACCAAGTTTTTTAATAATTTTAAGTTTAATTTTAGTATCTTTTAATAATTTTAACTTTACTAAACATAAAATTCAAATTTTTGGCAATACTAGACCTATTATAATTTTTTATAGTTTTTTCGCTTTAGCAACTATTGTATTTAACCTATTGATAATATTTGATAATTTTCAGATTTTGAAAATTTTTAAATATTTTTTATTCACCTTATGTATAATTTTTTTATTTAATTATAAATTTTTCATTAACAATTTTAAAGAACTTAAAATTAGCAGGGATGAAGTTTTAATTTTAATTTCATTAGTTTTATTTTTTTTTATCTCAATTTTACCCTTATCAGATACCGATAGTATAGCTGTACACCTTAGATCAGCAACGTACATTTTTTTAAATGGATTAAAAAACTTAGATTTTGCTCTTAACCACGAATTTCTGTCCATTTCAAATGCTGAAATTTTATTGTTATTTTCTCCTATTTTACAGAGTGATAATTTTGGCTCACAATTAAATTTTTTTGCATTAATTCTTTTTATTCTAGTTTATCGGAATAAATTTTCTTTTATTCAATTTATTCTTACGTGCCCAGTAATGATTTTTTTAGTATCAACACAGAAATTACAACTTTTTTTTGGTATTTTATATTTGTACTTATTTATTTTAGTATTTGAAAAAAAGATAAAATCAAAAATAGAAATTTTTTTCTTTTTATTTTTATTAGCTTTTTATTCATCGGGAAAAATTAATTATATATTATTTTCTATTCCACTTTATCTCTATTTTTTGTTTTCTTTAAAAAAATATTTCAAATTCAATATTTTAATAAGTTTAATTGTATTCTTTATTATACTTTTTCCAATTTTTTTTTTAAAGTTTAAATATTTTGGTAATCCAGTAGCTCCATTTTTTGATAATTTTTTTGGCTCATCAAGAATTATTTTTCAAGAGTATCAAAATAATTTAAGAAGTTCTCAAGGCTGGCTAAATAATTTTAAAGATGTCTCAATTTACATTCAACCCTTTTTTCCAATAAAATTTAGTAACATTACTAATACTCTCGGATTAATTTTTTTGTTATTATTTTTTAATTATAATTTACAAAAAAAATTAAATTATTTTCCTGCTATATTATTTATTCTTATATTATTAACTGGCCAGATATTACCAAGGTATTATTTTGAAGCTTTTCTAATTTTGATATATTTTTATAATAGCAATAATAACAAATTAATTTATTTTATTAATAATATCCAATATGTTTGTGTGATAGTTTTTTGTTCGATTTTTCTTTATATTAGCTATTTTCAATTAAATGTTTTATTCGATAAAAATAATTTCATGAAAAATTTTTCATATGGCTATTCCAATTTTTCAAAATACAGTAAATTTTTAGATTTTGGAAATGTATTTGTAAAAAGTGATGGAAGGGGAAATATTTTTTCTAAAGATGGAATATATCCAAGAAATTCTTTAGAAATTCAAAATTTAGAACCAATTAATTCAAAAAATTTAACTTCATTTTTTAAAGATAAAAATATTAAAATTTATATATCAATAGATAACAAATTAATTTCAAGATGTATTAGTTATAGTATTATTGATAAAATTAATTTAATTGATGCTAGAAGAAATTTTTTAATTAAAAATACGTATTTAGTGAATGTTTACAATATTGATCATAGTAAGTGTTAAATTTTACATTTACTTAAAATAATTTTTATATCTTTTTTGACATCTTTATTAGTAATTGGAATTAATTTTTTAGATTTAAAAATATTAAATTTAGAAAAAGATTTGTTGTAAAAAATTTTAAGATTAAATGATAAACAGTCTTGAAAAAAATAACTAAATAAATTTTCAGGATTATTTAATGCACATCTACTTTGTGAAATAATTTGTTGTGCCTTAACTCTTTTTATATAACCAAAATTTTTTACATTTTTTATATAAATTTTATCTCCCAATATTGCAATTTTATGGCCATTTAAAATCAATTCTTTAACAATTGTATTAATATAAATATTGTACGACTCTGTTAGGTTTCTATAATAAATAATTAAGTCAAATTTTTTGAGCTGGCTTGGTTTCTTTTTTTTAAAATCGTTTAATATAAAGTTAAATTTATGCGAATTATTTTTTTTAAAATATTTTTTTTCATAAAAATTGTTTGAAAAAATTAAATTTTTGTATCTAATATTTATTATACAAATACTTAATTTTTCAAAAAAACTTATTAAAATTCTATCTCTGTTAGTTGTACCGGTTATTGGACCTAAAATTGTACCTGGTGGTAAACAAAAAAATAAAACAAAATTCCATAGGGGTAGATAATTTATATAGGAAACTTTTTTTGAATTTATATATAAAAACCAAAGCTTTAATATTCCAACCATAGGAAAAATATATTTATGATATATACCTTTGTAGATGACAAGTTTCTTTTTAAAGTTATTATTTTTTTGAAATTTATTTTTTTTGTTAATATTTAAAAAAATATAATTTGGTTTTAACTTATTATAATATCTAATGTAAGATCTTGCTAAAATTCCTTCTCCGCTAATGTTGGAGTAATCACATGCCCAAAAATAAATTTTTATTTTTTTCATATTATATTAATAATTAATATATATGTTTAATTAATAATAAAAAAAATGAAAAAAAAAATAATAAAATTTCACAAAATTAATTTCTTCAACCTTA
>MDSZ01044208.1_pt1 | contig 10368 bp, 4 predicted proteins | sample 811201 | NCBI WGS metagenome assembly MDSZ01 (sample SAMN05326647, study PRJNA326480) | marine metagenome | isolation source: seawater | place: Indian Ocean: North | collected 2010 | reverse complement strand
GATTCTCTGATATGCAATTGGATTCATTTAATGCAAATTCAATGCAAGTTGGTCTATCAACAGATACTACTGAATATGAGAAGTTTTGATAATAGAGACTATCTTGGATTCTTTGTGAATTGGTATTAAGAACACCTGAATCAGTTTCCCATCCTTTTAATACTTCAGAATATGGACCTAATTTGAAATTAGATCTGTATGATGTTACTGAAGCAGCAATTCCTGCACTTTCAGATGATTGTCCTTTAATAATTCCACCAACTGGGAAAGTATCACCACTAGCAATCTTTAATAATCCCAACCTTGCATCCCAATTTTCAACAGTACCACTAGCACCCTTACTAGTAACAGTCTCCCCTTTAAGGTAAGCTGCCATACCCATATCAACGTTAAATATGGGGAAATATTTTTCAGGTATAATTCTACCTACCGAATTAACTGGGTCATATTCTCCTGGAGTAACTCTGGGATCTAGATCCTTATAGTAATCGTACATACTAAATGTTACAATTCCAAGACCACCAATATTAGGGTCAACCTGAGTTAATTCAAATAATTTATAATTATATTCTGCTGAATTATATCCTCTTGCAGTAGTACCTACACCAACACTAACATTCTCAATTAATACCTTATCACCAACAGCAAATGGGAAAGATCCTATAGTACTAAATCCAACAGATAAAGTAACACTTACATCTTTACTACTAGTATCAAATCCAACAGTAGAAATACCAACACCGTTAGTATTATCTGTAGGAACAATTCTAGGTTGAACAGCATAAAGTCCTTGAGTATTTTTAAGGATAGTTACTCTTTGATCTCCAAGACTATATTTAAGTTCAACATCAGGATCTAATACATTTGTTACACCATCAAACAATTTAAGATTTGGTGCTACACTATATCCTCTTCCAACAGAAGATATTCCAATAGTATTAAGTTTACCAAGAGTGGTTATTGTAACAATCTGAGGTAATCCAACACTTGGTCTAAGTGTGTCATCTGAAGGGAAATTATATCCAATATCTTTAATTTTTGTTCTCTTAACTCCACCAATAGTTTTACTAGAAACTTCAGCAACAGCATTTACACCAGAACCAGAAGTAATTGAACTAATTCCTGGAAGAGCATAATAATTTTCTCCCCCATCAAATATTTCAAAATCTGCTATAGGACCAAATGCAGTTGGCGAATCTGTCTTATACTTAAGATCAGAAGTAGTTGAAATGTATGATGCTTTTTCTGGGAGTCTGGTTAAACAATAAGTAAATGAATTTGTTGAACCGACAGAAATAGGATGTTTTCCGTTAAATTCACTATCCTTAGTTAAAACCTCACTTCCATTTTTAACCTCTTCATCATTTCTAGTGACCTGTTCTTTAACAGGAGGAATAGTACCTTCATATAAAGGATCAAGGGTATAGAATAAAGTACTAGGAATTTGATCGTTAGCAACTAAAGTAACTTTTGCATTTGCGTCTACACCTGCTCTACCAGTTCTTTCAACACTGAAATTCTTAGTAACTTTATTAGTTTCCCATACTTTTAAAAGATTCTTATCAGTATAGAAATTAAATTTAAATGCTGCATAATTCGTTCCTTGATTTATATAACCCAATGAGTCATCAGAAAGATCAAATATAGCATTTTGATTCTTATATACATTTACAGGTGGATTTACTGGGTTAATAGTTCCACCACCACCAAGACTACTAATTCCAATAACAAGTGGTTTATCTAATTTGGAATTATACTGATTATCCGATAATTTAAAAGTATCAACATCAATTTTAATAACATAATATGTTCCATTATTAGATAATCCACCAGCTGGTGTTGTTGATGTATGAATTATTTTTTGTCCAGTTTCTAATCCATGATTTTGTATACTAATAGAATTTGTTTCAGTATTAATTCCTGTAGTACTAAATCCAATTGGATTAATTATAATTGATCTATTATAATCATTATACTTAACAGTAAATGTTGTTGAAATATTTCCTGGACTAACTTCTATTTCAACTTCATCATCAGATAATAATCCATGAGTACTTGCTGTTGATACAGTTACAAGATTTCTACTAATTTCTCCTGTAATTGGAGTATAGTTAGTTTTGAAACTATGCCATGTACCAGTTCCAAGTCCAACAAAAGCTAAAGTTGAAGAACCTTTAAATGTTGTTCCAATACCAACTATCGAATCTCCAGCAGTATTTAAACCAACCTTAACAGTAGCAATTCCAATTAAATTCTCACTATGCCTATAAGCATAAAGAGTTTCACCATCTGCTAAAACTGATTGACTACCACCTAAATGTTGTACTTTAAGACCCTGACCCCTATTTGGAGAATATGTTAAAGTATCATTAGTATTCAAATCATGACCAGCAAGCCACATTGTTCTTGTTGGAATGAATACTTGAGTTGTACCAGAACCAGGATTAGGATAATCTGGTTTAGAATAGAAAGATACAGTTGTTCCAATACCAACACCAAAAGCAGTTCCTATTGCAACACTCTCATTTGGATTAAAATAAATTTGCTTATTATCTTTAGAAGTATAAGTTGTTTTAAATCCAGCATCTACAACTATTTTTCTTGGATCTTCATAAAGAACAGTAGTTACTGTATGTGCTGCTCCTGCAGTACCTTCAACAGCTCTAAGTGCTCTTATCCTTGAAAACTCAGGTTCAACATTTAGAACTTTAATCTTTTCTGAATTTATTTGTAGAATATCATTTTCTCTAATTCTAGGATAAGTAAAGTTTCCACGAATATCAAAATATGTAACTATTCCAGTTACTCCATCAGATGCAATTCCTGTGGAAGTAGCACCGGGACCAACTAATGCAAAAGTATCACTTTTAATTCCTACTTTATAATCACCACCAATTTTTGAAGAAGTAGTAGATAAACCAGAAACTTTAATTAAATCTTTATTCTTAAATCCATGTGGTTTATCAGACCAAATTATATACTCACCCTTCTGTTTTGAAGGATAAATTTCAACTCCTGATATACTACTTGTAGCAACACTTATATTACTTAACGGTTTACCAAATACTTTTGAAACTTCAGCAGAAGCTCTACTTCCTTGAGTACCAGTATTATCAAATACAACAGGATCTCCAACTTGATAAAGATCACCTGATGTTGTTAATCCAATTTTATCAATAACACCAGAAGTACTTGATTTAATATCAAGGGTTTGACTTAATTTATCTGGAATATAAACATATTCATATTGGAGACTGCCCTCCATAAAATTATAAAATTGAGTATTCCTAGACCAACCAGAACCATTTAATTCATATTGATTTTGATTTGAATAAGAACTAAAATTAAATTTATTTGGAGTAGACTTAAAATTATCACCAATTAAAAATGGGAATGCTGGTCTTTTATATCCAGCAAAAGGACCTGATGAATCTGCATTACCATCAACAAGAGTAGTAAAATAAGCATATACACCATTTGGATATTCTGGTGTTACGCAGAATCTTCCATTATTTTCATCAAGGATTTTTGGATCTGCTACTTTAGTATAACTATAATCCTCAATAAAGAACCCTACTGGGAATTCATTTTGTGGTGGTCTACTTGCCTTTAAATCAACACTATACCCAGTTCTCATCTGAGTTACTACTCCACCCGTCTGAGTGGAATATCCATATGGACCGTAAATTGGATTTCCATCATATGCCCAACCAATTATAGGAGAATGGTCTGTAGATGCTACTTCTAAACCATTAACTCTTTGTAAATCAGATTTTCCATATAAAATATTACCTTCTTGGTCAGTTCCAAATACGGATTCCCTTAATTTTCTAGGTGCATATAAATGAGCATATTGAAGTCCCCTATTAACATTAAATTGGTCAGCAATAATACCATCATCTGTACTGAAATTATCAATATGCCTTTGGAATAAATTTAATCTCCAGTTTTGAATATTTGCTCTAAATTCTGCACCTTCTCCTGGAACAAGAACTTGTATACTAGTATTTTCAGCAGTATATCCTTCACCTTTCTCAATAACTTTAACAGCAGTTATTCCACCATCTTCAACAACAGGAGTAAGTACAGCACCTACACCATCACCATCAATTATTATATCTGGTGGTGAATTATAAAAACTTCCTGGGGCTTGAATTAATATTTCTTCAATTGATCCATCATTAATAATTGGTTTCATCTGGGCACCAGAACCAGCAATTAAAGTAATATCAGGTTGTCTATCAAAATTAATAATTTCTGATGATCCATATCCAACACCATTCTTGGATACATGGACTGAATTAATATTACCTCTAATAATTGGTTGAACTTTACATTCAAAGGTTTCTCCTGCTATAGAAGAAATTCCAACTTTTCCAGTTATGTTTACTTGAATTGGTGGATAATTAAAAGTATGAGTTCCTACTCCAACAGATGTTAGATCAATATATTGTTTTGTTCTATAATAGAAAGTTCTATCAGTAGTAGTTCCAACCGAAGATAATTTAAATTGATTATCATTAACTTTTGTTAGATAATATTCATCTCCATCAGTTAAACCACCAAGAGCAGTCCCTTCAGCAATATATGTAACTACTTCCCCTGACTTATAATCATGGTTTGGAATTGTTATACTATTAAATGCAGTATTAATTCCACTTCCTGCTTCTGTAGGTGTACTTCTCTTCTTATTTGCATATCCAGATCCACCATTACTTACGTTAAGAACATCTACTACAAACTTTTTATTAACCGCTTGAAAAGACTGCTTTCCAACCCCATGATCTGTTAAAGATATAGTATCAATACCAGCAATTGCTGCTGCTTCTGTTGGGTGAAGTTTTATCTTTGTATCATTTACTGGAGTAACAAAATATTGTGAATGAGTGGTAATTCCCCCAATTGGAGTCTGACCATAAGTTTCATAAATTACTTTTTCTGCATTTTTAAATTTATGATAGGTATTAAATCCAATAGTATTATCTGTAAGACTAACCCAAGCATATTCTTGTCCAACGTGAACATTAGAATCTCCGAAGAAATCAACAACATGGTTGATCTTCTTCATATGAACGTCAACAACCGCACCTGACCCATTACCGCCCGTAATAGTTACCGTAGGTGTTTCTTCATAGTCAAAGCCTGGATCAAGGATTCTAAGGGCACTCAGAGACCCCTCAACAGCAGCATAACCCGTTGCACCTGTTCCGACATTATCTGCAATATGTACAAGTGGTGGATTAATTACATCATAATCAGATCCTGGACTACTAACTTCAATTTCATCAAGTTGACCATATTTAATAACATCACCTGCTTTATAATTTAAAATTTGAACACCATTAATCAATATTCCAGTAAACCCAGGGTCAGTTGGAACTGTTACTTCATTATTATCTTCTGGTGGGGCAATTTCTCTTAGAAGGTTCTGAGATTGTAAAGTCTTAAATCTAAAATCATAAGGCTCTATTTTACTATTGTTTACAACTGTTTCTTCAGTTAATGTAACAAAAGTCTCATCAGAAATATTCGTTCTACTTGTTGCAAGTTTTATCCTAGAATTACTTACTCTTTTTACAAAATAAAGACCTTCGGTAATTAAACCTTTTCCATCAACAATTCTAGTTCTTGCATTTCCAAAATCATCATAATATGACTCAGTAACTCTTTCTGGTGAATAATAAACAGCATCACCAGTATAGAATCCATGATCTTCATTTAAAGGGTTAATTAGGAATTCATCTCCAATATATGTACCAGAGAATATAACAGTTTGACCATATACATCAAGTGGTTGAGCATTATAAGAAGGGATAGAAGAAGAAGCAACTAAGTAACTATCATCTTTCCTATAAACATTTTGTACGTTAGTAGCATAAATTGTAGAATCTGGGAAATTATTAGATTCTGTCTTTAAAATAAGTCTCTTAATTCTATAAGTATTTGGTCTTTGATCTTCAAGTTTACCTTGACCCTTTAATTCAATAGTTTTTGAATCAACAACTTTAAGTATGGTAGAAGTTGCCCTTGCATTTCCTCCCAATAAAATAGATGCACGATCTCCTACTACAAAACAATGATCTACATTTGTTTTAAGTTGATATGTCCAGTCAGAAGTATCAATTACTTCAAGACTATTAACTTGATAAATTGGGGAAATATTATAGAACCAATTTCTTCCTTTAAAACTATTATCAGCAACACCTAAGGTTTTAATCTCTACAGTATCATCTTTACTATAATTTTTTGTATCATCTGGGAACTCAAACCCTTCTATTACTGAATTAATTCTTACTTTAATATTTTTAGTGCTGTCAAGGAAATTACTTCCGTAAACATAAGTATTAATTCCAATATTACTTGCATCTTCAATTGTTCCATTTATATTTGTACAATTAAAGAATTGAGTTGTATTTTTAGCAGTATAAGAAACAATTCCTACTGTTCCATCAGTATAAGGAGCATATAATTCACCACTTGTTGGGAATCCAACTGTTGAATCCACATCAAGGTAAGTAGTACCTGCAGATACCTTTCCAATTACTCTGGTTTTTGAATGAGTTTTAAAGTCACCATAAATGGAACCTTGAACCCTAGCATCTCTGTTATATCCAGCATCTATACTCAGTTTATAAAAAGTTTGACCTATTCCAGTATCTCCAGTATTAATAGGTTCTACTGAAGTAATAGGAGCATATGCTTTTGTATAATTTCCGAATTTATAAGGATCTTGGAATAAAGTAGACTGTTCAAGGTCTCTTGGATCCCCTTCACCCTCAATTGATTCAACTACAAAGTCCTTTGTAATCCTATAGTTAGCATTTGATGGTGTAAAAAGGAAATCCCTTGGTTTTACGATTTTTACATCATCATTATATAAAGCTTTGAATAAAATTTCAAACGATTTATCAGTACCCTTACTTAGATAAAAATCCTTTGCTTGCTTTATAAAAAGGTTCTGATTTAAGTCATCATGTAACTTTCTATCCTCTAAACCAGGTAAAAGTTGATGCTTCGTTTTAAGTAAAAATTCTTTGAGGAACAAAGAACTTAAATTCTTTATCTGAGACCCCGCTGAATGCTCCGCAGAGGTGCTTGATTTGAATTCTAGTACATCTGGCCTATTCGCTGCTTTATAAGACGTTATACCACAGAATCCACGCACACAACCAGTAAAACAGGTAGTTGCAGTTCCTGTATAGGTAATAATCTCATCATTGATTTTTATAAGTCCATAAGAACTTGGAAAACCATAAGTTCCTGTTGGATTTGCTACCATGTCAACGGGAATGACATCAGTAATAGAATCAACAACAGTAGACAATCCAACAGACTCTGTTAGATTAGTTTGTTCACTAATTTTTATATACTGGTCAATATTTTGAACCAGATCGATAGGACCACCTTGATATTCTAATCCAAGGTAGTATTGCTTTAAGAAATCAGAAACTAGTGGAAATTCAGTCTTCGTATAATCAGGAAGCTGATTCTGAACTATATTACTAAATTGTATTCTCTTTTCTGCCATCTTAAGATCTTACTAGGTTCCCGTTTGCATAACTTGAGGTTACAATATAATCAGATGCGGCTGGATCTAATCCAGATGCAATATCATCTACTACTGTTTCAAATATACTTGTACTAATATCTAGTTGCAAATATAAATCCTGTAATCCAATAACATCATTAGAAAGTGGACATACTGACAATTCGATGATGGTTTGACCATCTTTCACTTTACCAGAAATAACATTAATAGGGTTAAGGGTTATAATTCCCTTTTCATAGTTAATAACCCCAACATTTCTTCTAACAATAGTTGGATCTGTAGAAGCTACCGTAGGAAGTGTAAACAGGAAGAGAGATCCATCAACTCTGTTCGTATTAGGAATATCTGAGATATAAACGGTATCCTGGAGTCCACTAATCTTAAAACCAGAAGATTTAATGTTATAACCGTCCATACTTCTAATATGGAAGGCATTTCCGAATCCAATTGAGTATTCTGCAAAAGTATTCAAAACTGCTCTCAAATCCCTTCTCATAGTAACAGTTGTAATGTTAGATGTTACTGCTTCAGTACTTTGATCAATAATATTAAGGAATTTACTATACTTAAACCTTGCACCATACTTATTCATTTCTGCAGACTCTGCATACTTATTAGCATTGGCAGAAACAGTGCTTGAGACCGCTGCAGCAGTCGTTGTAAGGTTACTGTTATAATAAATCTTAGAATTAACCTCAATATAGAGATATTTCAAATCTAGGATCTCTGGGACGATTCCAGCAACTGCATATTTCTTCAATTTCATCCTAATGTTCTCTTTTATCAAGTTAGGTAAGAAATCACCAGTTCTGGGCTTAATACTAATGAAAACTTTACCATATTGAGGAGGAACCAACTCTTCACCACCAAAAACTGAGATTGATTCGGTTTCTGGGTAAATTTTTGCTGGAATTAGTGTTTCATAGTCATTTGCAGTCAATGCACGGTTTTGAGAAGCGTAAATTCGAGGTGCAAACTTCTTAATAGAGTCAACAGACTCAATTGTCTCTCCACCCTTAGAGGTAACATCAGTTGTTATTAAAGAAATGCCTTGAGTAATGGTATAAGTCTGACCATTTCGCTCATAAGTAAGATTTCCCGCAAATTCGAACTGATTTACACCATTTGCAGCATCACCACTCGTTACAATGTAATCTGCAGTGATATAATTACCTTCTTCAAGTGCTTTTCCGAAAACTCCGTCTCCAAAAATTAATTCATACCTTTCATCGGATATTTCTTGGAGATAATAGACATCAGAAGTAGAACTAATGTCAAAAAGACTGTCTTGAACGCTATAATTGACTTTTGTAGTAGATTGTTCAGTTCCTTTTACATTTACTCTAATTAAAGTTGTATCAATACCAGAATTTGGTAAAATATACTTCTGATTTGGAGTTCTACTACTATAAGTGAAATTAGAAGTTAAAAGAGTGCCTTGATAAACTGTAAGTTCGTTAAATGAAGCAATTCCGTCCAAAACTGGGACAGAAATATCACTTACAATTGAAAAAACGAAAGATTGACCACCAAAAGCACCTGATGATGCAACAACAGCACCTTTTTTAAGGGTTACTGTTGCTGGAGTGGGTACAATACTCGTACAATCGATAAAAAAGCTAATTGTTGCTGCTGCTGCTTTTTTAGATTTTGGTAAATATCCAATATTTCTCGCTAAAGAGACTACATTTTCCCTTAAAGTAGCACTATCGATAAAAACTTCATTTGCTACCATGTTAGCGTTATATGAAGTAATATAAGTGTTATATGCTAACAGATCAATAATTGATGAAAGATTAGATCCTTCAAAATCATAGTCTGTAAAGGTAGAATTCGCCTTTAAATAATTTTTAAGGGATGTCTTAACTTGATCAAAATCAAGGTTAGAGAAATTTACTAATGGCATTTATCTAGTTGATTGCAACGCGAATTGTAGTTCTTGCGGAGCAATATCTGCTCCAATAATCTCATATATGATAATTACATCAAAAGCATTGTTATCAAAATTAGGAAATACGTCCACTTTGAGTAAATTTACTCTTGGTTCATATGTAGTAATTGATTGTCTAATTTCATCACCAATAATATTAGCTGAAATATCATCCATATTCTCAAAAAGTGATGCAGAAATCCTAGATCCGAAATCTTCATCAAAAAATTTCTCACCTGGAAGGGTAAAAACAATATTTCTTACAGATCTAGCAATTGCATTCTCGTTTTTAAGCCCAATAAGATCGAAATTCAGGGGATTTGCCTGAAAACTCATACTTACATCCTTAAAACCGGAGCTAACCCTTTCTAAAGGCATTGAAATTTACAAATTTTAGTTATTTATCACTAAAATTCAGCAGAAGGTATCATATCATCGTCATAATCAAGACCTTCATAGAAATCATCGTCTATTTTCTTCTCATAAAGGTCATTTTGGACTTTTAGATCACGTTTTTTAGGTGTGATTGCGTCATTTGCGATTTCTCTTAACATTTTTTGGTCCATTTTTACCTCTTGCAACAAAAAAGGGACTCGTTAGAGTCCCTAGTATTTATTTTCCTTGTCCACGCGGTCTTTTCTTTGCACTATTTCGAGAACTCGCGGCATATTTTGTATGTTTGCCATGTCCCTGACGAGTTTTTTTAGGAATTGTCTCTACAAACTGAGATGAACCCCATGCTCCACTCTTAGTTTTAACTGGCATCTTCAATTTCCTCCATTTTTAGGTCTTGTGGGTCAAATGGCCATGCAATTGGGTCGTCTTCTTGGGCATAAAACTTATCTGCATAGTCCTGTAACTTGTCTGCTGCCTCTTCAGCAGTTAATCT
>MDSZ01227284.1_pt1 | contig 10371 bp, 7 predicted proteins | sample 811201 | NCBI WGS metagenome assembly MDSZ01 (sample SAMN05326647, study PRJNA326480) | marine metagenome | isolation source: seawater | place: Indian Ocean: North | collected 2010 | reverse complement strand
TTTACATAAAGCTATTCTTATATGCAATTTCAAATAATACAGAGAGAACATTACCCTTTCACAAATTTACGACATATTTTTTATATAACTTGTATTTATCTAAGCGCTAAGATCAATAATCAAAATTGAGAAGCTTCCACGCCACTTGCAGCATCAAAGTATCCAGACTTTTTTAGCAACTCAACAAATATTTCTCTTTCATGATGTTTCAAAATGTATGGAGAAAATAATGCTCCTGGAAATATACCAGTAGCAACATCATGTTTAAAGTGTATCATTGCATCATTGATGACTTTACCAACTTGCGCATACTGCTTGCAAAATTTTGGCGTAACTTTTGCATGATGGGGATGTTGCAGAAATCCGAGCAGATCATGATAAACTAGAATTTGACCATTAGTGTTAGAACCTGCTCCTATTCCAATCGTAGGAACATTGACGGAAGAAGTGATAGCCGCAGAAACACAGTCGGGCAAGCACTCTAGCACAATTGAAAAACAACCAGCATCTTGTAACTCAATGGCCTGTTCAACAAGCTTTACTGCGGCCCTCGCATTATTTGCTTGAGGTCTGAATCCGCCAAAGAGACTTACAGATTGAGGAGTTAAACCGATATGACCCATGACAGCAACACCGGCCTGATTTAACTTACGAACGGCCGAAACACGACAATAACCGCTACCTTCTAACTTAACAGCATGCATTCCTCCTTCTTTCAATATCCTGATAGCAGACTTTAATAAATTTTCGTCACTACTTTCATAACTTCCAAAGGGAATGTCTCCAACCAAGAAAGTATTCTTTGCACCACGCGCAACAGATCGACAGTGTACCAACATTTCCTCAAGTGTAATCGGTAATGTTGTATCGTGACCATGAATCACCATGGAAGCAGAATCACCAACGAGAAGAATATCTATGTCTGCTAGATCCACCTAAAACAAAGTAAGTTTATTGTTTCGAAGTACAGAAGTGAAAACTTACGTGTGTAGCGCTAGAATAATCATATGCAGTAACAGCTGTTAAGGCCCTACCTTGTTCATATTTTTCGCGGATTAACTTCAATGTGGTCTTTTCAGTTTGCTCCGCAGTTCCGTATAGATTTCTACACGCATATTTCGGTTTAAAAGAACAAAGAAAATGTGCGCGACCGAAAATAGTATTCGTTGAACTCTTTAGGCGCGAATAAAAGTTGCTAGGTTTTGGCAACATTTCTATCCATTAAGCATTATTTCCCTTCCTCTTAAACAGGGCACAAAGTTCGATTTGAGCATAAGTAAAGCTGGCAACGAAAACTTGTTCTTCAGCCGTCGATACGTTGTTTTTTTGTCGATACTCGTATGTTCTGTTATTTAGCCGTATGGTACCTGTATTCGTACGAAATAAAAAAATAATTACGAGTACGAGTACACAAAAAGTCACTTTCACGTTTGTTTTTACGACTTTTTTTAATAGCAGACACAGGGGATGCGTGGATGCTATTTTGAGTAAATGTAAATGATTTTATTAGGACAGAAGGAGAACAATCAAGAGTTGTGCTTTATGACACACAGAGAATATCTGCCTTCACACTATCGTTACTTCTAGCCGGCAGATCCTGGAACACAGAGACGCGAATTATATATATTGACTTCAACAAGAAAGGAGAATTTTAACAGATAAAATAGTATGGAAAGACATCAATATAGCAAAAAGTTATAGGTATATTTATTACACTCACATCATGATAACTACGTGCTGTTATGCATTTCACCTATTAAATTCTTCGTCAAAGAATATATTGCTACATAGGCGATGCGGAAGAAAACAGAAAGGGAAGTTTTCACCATTTCTAAAAAAACACGTGCCTTTATCTTCCTCATCGTTAGATGCTACTGGGATTACGTCTGAACACGAATCTTATGCACATTTTTTAGCACGAGAATATTCTGATAATGCTGCAAATAGTGATGAACTAGCCGCGCGGACACTTAATAAAAAATTCCAAGTGCTCGGAAGAGATGATGAATTATTTAATGTGGTTTTCTTGACGTTTCGGAAACTTGTTGAGAGTTCGAGCAAGATCCCAAATGCCCATATTGTAACTACTGTAATAACAATTGCCGGTAAACGAGGATATTTATGTGAAGCCTCATTCGCTTTCAATTGGAGTCAAACTTCCGGGGATAATACATTAATAAGACCAACTGCATACACATATACAGCCTATATTCAAGCAATCGGCCAGAACATCCATGGTGATAATTGGCTTTTAGCTTTCGACACTTTTGATGAAATGATAAGTAAAGGACTGATTCCGAATGTCTTTACATATAGTGCACTCATTCGGGCAGGCGTACGTGGTGGGAAAAATGGCGCCAGAAGGGTAAGTTCTTTTTATACCTTATTTCACTTGCTCTCATTTTCTTTATATTAATATACTAACTTCGTTCTTTTTCTGCTTAAACTAGGCCTTATTGCTCATTCCAAAGATGAGAGAAAATAGCATTGAACCAGATCTACCCATTATGAGTGCTCTTGTGAGTGCATTTGGAGCCGCAAACAATATTGATGGAGTTCGTTCAGCTACACACTCTGCTCTAAAACTTGAGAACGTGGATGGTCGACTCTTTGTTGATATAATCTGTGCTTTTACAACCTGTGGAGCGTATCAGGAAGCTCTTGATATTTTTCACTCTTCAAAGTGTCCAAAAAACATCCAAACATGTACTGCTACAATGCAAGCATACATAGATTCTGGAAAAGTCAAAGATGCTGAGAGAATATACAATAAAATGAGAATCAATAAATCTGAAGGTGGCTACGGATTTCTACCGAACGCACGAGCTCACACAACCATGTTAAATGGATATGAAAAGTCTTTGATGTGGAGCAGTGCAGTAAATCTTTTGAGAAAGTTAGAACAAGTTAACATAGTAAATAACAAAGAAGATTTCGTACCAAATGAAATCCACTATAATGTAGTGTTGAGTGCATGTGGGAAATGTGGAGAATGGTCTATCGCTGAAAGTATATTCCATTCCATGCGTACTCGTGATGTACCCACGACAATTATCACGTTCAGTACACTAATTGCAGCTTACGGAAGAAGTGGTGAAACACTTCGTGCGCGCTGCTTGTATAATCTTATGCGAAATGAAGGTATTTTCCCCGATGACTATTCTTTCGTTGGTCTTATCCTTGGACATGCTGTAAAACGTGATCTAAGAGCTGCCCTTGATGTTAGAAATCTCATGGCTTCCGAAAATTTAACGGAGACTGTTCATACGTACAATGCCTTGATTTATGCTGCTGATGTTTGTGGAGAATATGAAAAAGTAGTCAGTTTATATGAGTCGATGCTCCGAGCCAATCTTGAACCAAATCGGACTACGCGAGAGCTTGTTGTGAATGTCGGTAAGAAAGGGGCAAAGTTCTATGAAGAAACACAATTAGCTGCGAATGTTGCTTCGGCAGCAGCTGGGCTCGTTGGAGTAGTTGGAATGGCACTTGGTCGTTGGTGAATATTTATGAAGACCTTTTTAGCTATATTTAATGTATTCTTTTTAGTAAGATTACTGTACGTACCTACCACTATGACGTTGAATTCTTTAATTCTTTAATCCTTTATTGCGCATATTGAACCCCTTTCCCCATGTTACACTTATCAGAGATTTTTGTGACGAGCATCGAACTACATGTATGCCATAGGCACCCACAAAGTGATAATTTTTCAATATTTTTCATATTTTTACGTCGTATATGCCATATGGCATATTGTCTATAGTCGTATATCCTCCGGCCAGCTGTTCAGTGCAAAAAAAAATTCTGGTCTGGATCCATACCATCACTGTTTTAATTTCATTTTTATCATTTTTACCATGGGCAATGGGTATATTGTATGCCATATATAGCATATGGTAAAAGTTAGGGGAGGAAAAAAGAAAAAGAAAAAACAATGGGATCCATGACATGTAGTAACATTACTGCATCTCTTTAGATTTGCATGAGTTTTATATATCACTTGATACCTTGCATACTTCCAAGATACGTACGACTCGTGTTGTTGATTATAATAATAGTGGTGTCTCTCAAGCTAGCGTGTCAGGAGGTGATAGGTCTTGAGCCTCACGAACACGAATGCGGTAGCCTCTCCCTCAGTTAACGAATATCATCATCCCCCCCCCCCCCCGAAACGTTGGAAAATGAGCGCGAATGCATATAACCCCCTTGATGAACATCATCAAAGCTCTTTAGAAGATAATTCAACGTCATATTCATCGGATGAAAATGAGCAAACCTGGATATCATGGTTCTGTACCCTAAAAGGAAATGAGTTTTTTTGCGAAGTTGATGAGGAATACATTCAAGACGATTTTAATTTAAGTGGTCTTAGCTCGATGATCCCTTACTATGACTATGCTCTAGATATGATATTAGACATCGAAAGTCCTAACGGAAGTAAGCTAACTGAACAGCAACATGAACTTGTAGAATCTGCAGCAGAACTTCTTTATGGCCTCATTCATGCTCGATACATATTGAGCAATCGTGGTATGATTTCAATGTTAGAAAAGTATAAACAAAATCATTTTGGAAGATGTCCTCGTGTTGCATGCAACAACCAGTCATGCCTTCCAGTTGGTACATCCGATGTTTTCCGCACAGCTACGTTAAAGATATTTTGTCCAAGCTGCCAGGTACTTAATATATATTCACTTTGTTTAAATTATTTCAAAAGTATATTGTAGGATTTATATTTTCCACGGAATAAATTTCAAGGAACTATCGATGGTGCATATTTCGGAACGACGTTTCCACATCTTTTTCTGTTGACGTACCAACATCTTCAACCAAATAGAACCAAACATAATTACGTACCACGAATATTTGGTTTTAAGGTGAGACTTTAGTTCTGAGTACCAAATGTTAAACAATATATCCGCAGATACACCATGACAAGGATTGAAAAATTATGCAGTGCTTCTCAAGATATAAAATTTTTTAGCTATATTCGGGTTGATCGTCTAGATATCCGTCGACGGTTCGTTCGATGATGCGTTCACTCTGTCTCGAAGATGGAGTTTGTTAATTTCTAGAGCGAAGCGGCTACGAAAACGAAACATGTCTTTGTCGTGAAAAGTATTCAATCGTATCGGGAAGTCTCTCAAAATACACAGAGCTTGAAACACGTTCGCTTTTTCTCAGTGCCGTTAATACCCTAATTTACTTTTCCGATTATTTTAAAGAAAGACCTTCGTCTTCATTTTATATCTGCAAAATCTTCATTTTGTATCTTGCAAAATTTTGATACTAATAATCCAGTTTTTGCCGTATAAGACGGTCTTAAGGTTCGAAGAGAAGAATATGTTTACCGATGGTGACAAAAGAAAACGCCGTGACACGAAGAAAGCCTCGTGGAGATTATTCCTCTAAACTCAATCGAAAGCGACCATTCGTCTGCAAATCAGAACTTCAGTAAACTCATATCCAAGAAAAAAATGAAAGTTGTCTCTTTATTTTCCGGAATAGGTGGCATAGATCTAGGGTGCGACATACATTTCATCCCCGAATTTGTTAACCTATTACATAGACTAGTTAATGCGGGACATGAAATTATTCTTCAGGTGGAGAATAATCCGCATTGTATCCAAGTGCTTAAAACAAATTTTCCTGCAACTGCAATAGTTTTAGATATAGTTACACTTCAAAGTCTTCCTGCAGAAACAGATATCGTCGTGGCAGGTTTCCCTTGTCAAGACTTATCAACTGAGAATTATAACCGAGCAGGGATTGAAAAGGGACTACGCTCTAGTCTCGTTTCACATGTTTTTCGTTTACTTCGAAGCAAGAAAGCGCCATGGGTCATTTTTGAAAATGTACCGGGGCTACTCAATTGGCATTGGAATCAAACTCCCCCGCAACAGCCCGGGATTGCACATATAGCTAGAGAGCTTGAGCAACTTGGATATCGTTGGGCATATCGAGTTGTAGACTTGACATCATTTGGAATTCCCCACAGCCGTGCACGTGTTTTTGTTGTTGCTTCAATTCATGGAGATCCAAGGGATATACTATTGTCCCAGAACATCCATTGCCAAGGACAGTGCTCGAATATGTTTCCAGGTCTCTGCTACACATGCTCGTGCCAACAACCCATTTCTGACTCAGATACCGTAGCTTGTGTGGATCTTGGAGAAAAACGTCATCCTCCTTACTTAAATGTCCTCCATTGTTTAACAACTGCTAATGGAAGGCGAACTTGCATTGTGCGTAATATGTGCAACAATAACAATGACACAAAAAAAGTGTGCACAATGCTTGATGTCAGGGATGCTGAGAGGTTATTTGGGTTCCCTGAAGGATGGACTGAATCATGTTACCCCATTATTAATCCAGATAAGCCAGCTGCTAGTAAAATTGATTACAAAATCCAGACGCAAAAACGTTTATCTGTTCTTGGAAATTCTTGTGCAGTACCAATATTTTTTTGGATTGGTCAGCAATTAAATGAACCGTATATTTCTAAATTTTTGATGGCTTCTCTCGGAAAACCTTTTGTAGCAGAATGTCCAGGATCCCGAGAAACATCTGCATGGCCACGTTGTGCCTGGAATGTTTCTCCCCAATTATTCTGGAAAGGACGATATGGGATCTCAGGAATTAGTTCTTCACCTCAGCTTTATCCATACATTAAACTTGGCAAATTTTTGCGTTATGGTGATGAAATCCCAAATTTGATAACTTGCAAAAAATTTTTGGTGCGTTTGAAAAAGCAAGGATTTGAACTTTTAGATTTTGTGGTAAATGGTATGCTCGGAAGATACAAGCCAGCAATTCAAGAACATTTAGGCTCGTCAAGTGACGTATCTGATTCAGACGAGCCACAGTACCCCTTTATAATTCCGGATGATAATAGTAGCCGTAGTAATCCCACTAATACCTCAGACGAATTTGAAGGAGAGAAGATTATGTTCGTCTCATATAGCCTACATGGAGATATGTCACCTAAAGTACTCTGGCCAGTTGTTTCTGTTCGAACAAAAGCAACAACTATTTCAAACGGCAACTCAGTTATAGATTCATACACTCCAATTACGAGCGAGCATCATCTCGCCCTCATGGGGAGTGATCGAATTTTATTCTCTTCAAAAGAGACCGAATGCCAAGAGTTCTTTGCTTCATATGGACGCGCACGAAGCCAGTCAATATGTTCATCTCAAAAAGAAAATTACATTCTGGCCATTGATCAAGCATTAGCAAAGTTTCGAGCTCAAAATTTGGATTATTTTGACATATTTGAACGAGAGGTCACACCATCTTTTAAAAAGGCACAACCCTGTGGAAGATGTAAAGTTTGCATAAAAGTTAATAAAAGAGTCTGTGATGCGAAAAGAAAGAGTTTACAAACATCGGAGCTACGACGTCAAACACATCTTATGAAAGAACAGCAAGTTACAAAAGAATTGTCTAGATCATTGTATGATTCTTGCCCATTAATTTTGTCAACGCGACTTGCTCATCAAGGTCATCAAGGAGCAGCAATAGCACTTTTGCAAGCTGGAGCAATTGCGAAGCGAGTCAAGATTTTATGGTCTCATGACAACGAATTTTTTGGAGGTACTATTACAAACTTTGATCCTCTCAGCTTTACTCATTCAGTTGTATATGATGATGCAGATGAAGACCTAGAGTTAAAAATGTGGCGAGAAATCATCATTTCTATGTGAATACATCTGTCTTGAATTTAGGTACCAATCATTTTGTGTAATTGAAAATTTTGAGCCTTTAAGTACCAAATTCAAAAATACTTGGGTGTCCGGTCGTACCTTGATAGCAAACATTTGCCTTGAATTCTTTCAACTTTGATTTTCAGACATTGAATTTGAAAACCATGACATCCCCTTCCTTTACAACGTATTCTTTTCCCTCGAGCCTCCAAAGTCCCTTTTCCTTTATTTAAAAGTTCATAATAAAAAGTTTTGTTATAATTTTACAAGTACCTTAGCTTTTGCGATACCTTCACTGGCAACATAATCCTCATATGAAACAGTTTCGGCCCTTTATGGAGAAAATTATTTAAATTTTCTTTCGAGTTGACTTCTTACTTAATGAATCCGCGCTCAAAGTCCGTATGTATAACGCCCGCAGCTTGTGGAGCAGTGGCGCCTATCTTTTTTACTTTTGAGATGAAATTAATCATAATAGTCCAATACAAACCTTCGTGGTCCATGCTCTCGTTTCTTTCTCACCCGTTGTAAAATATGTTTGAAGTTTTAGTTGTTTGTACACAGCTCTGACCTATTATTTTAATTAGTGGATATACAAACAAAACTTCAAACATCATACAAGAGCAGGAAGGCCGACTTCTTTCACCCCTAACTCTTCAAGGAAGAATTCCCTTTCTTCAAGTTCCATTTGTACAAGTTCAGACTCAATCTTAACAATGAAATGAAATAAAAGTAACTTCATAGTAGAGAAGCTCAACCTTTGCAGAAACAATACAAACAGCAGACCCCTCGCTACTTGCAAGATCGAGCAAACTCTCTAAGTAAATGTTTCCATTTCCCTTTGCAATAAATGTATTTATATTATGAATATTAACTATATTATATTACCTTGGTACGCAAGTCGCTTTCACAAACATTTGCAGCGTATATACACGGTTTTTGAGTAAGTAAATTGAGAGTAGATAGCAGCAAACTTTCTTCCTTTATTCATAAAAATCATTATGCCCCTAGGTTAAATATGAATTTACGATTACCTCACTGAGTTTTAGAACACGAACAGGAATTCCACTTTCTAGTGATAAAGATATCCTTTTAAGCACTTCAAGTTCTATTGCTTCTTGTGCTTTTTCTGTGGGACTCTTTGAAAGGACATGAGGTTATGGCTTTCGAAGAGCTTTAAGTTCGGACCTTTGCTTTCCCTTTCTTCAATTTGTCGATTCTCCTTTCTACTTGAAGCAAATCTGACAGAGCTAATTCAAAATTGATGGTTGCCACATCTTCTACAGGATTCACGCGCCCATCAACATGTATCACCTACGATAAAACTGGGTAACTTTTGTGGTTTTACCCGCTTAAAACGAAATTAAACCTCATCATCATCAAAACATCGAACAGTATGAATAATTGCGTCACACTCACGTATATTTGAGAGAAATTTGTTCCCTAATCCCTGGCCCTCTGAAGCTCCCTATATTTTACTTTTCAATAATTTCATCTTAAAGTGAAACTTTCCAACTTTTACTAAACCAGCTATATCCACTATCTCAACAAAAGCAGGTATTATGTTTTCAGATGAAGAAATTTGAGAAAGAACTTGGAGTCGCTCGTCGGGTACTGCAACTAATCCAACATTAGGTTCAATAGTACAAAATGGAAAGTTGGCAGTCTATTTATTTGAATCAGTTTTGAGTATAAAAGTTAGCAGAATTACTTGTGCTGCAGCATTCTCTGTTAAAGCGTTAAACAAGGTACTCTTTCCTACATTGGGGAGTCCTAAAAATTTTTGCATTCGTTTCACATATTATACGTATTATGAGAAGAACTGACCTACGATACCAGTTTTCAATGACATTGAAGTTCTCTTCGTCAACTTTTTCAACGCCCGCGATACTCTCTTCAACTACAAATTTCATTACTCAATATTTGAATCGAATGTCAAGATGCAACCGACATACCGTTAATATACTGCTTCGATTTCGGAACGAGGATGTAACATTGGCGTGAAGTTTCATTTAATTTGCTTAAAGATGTTCGGATGCAAAACACGGCAATAAATAAAGTTCAGTGGGTTTTGTCAATATGAGTGATAAAAATGTGGTAAAGATGGCAAAAATGATAAAAATGGTCGTTGGTATGGAAAAATTTATTTTGGAGTTGGTATACAATTTATATCTGACTCGTAAAGGGTCGGAAGGATGTAGAAATCAAATAGGCTTCGCCTGCGCAGGTTCGAATCCTGCCGTCCGCGATTGATTTATGGCGGACGTGCCCGAGTGGTTAAGGGGTTTGACTCGAACTTTTTTTTATTCACAAATCGGCAAATTAAAGGAGAAAGGTCTCCAGGTAGTTATGCGATAGGTGTACTTAACAATTTCTAACAAACACAGAAATTGAATCCATTTTTTGAATTTGTTTACGATACCTTGGTATGGTACCGTACTTTAAAAAAAACATTCAGAAACCAATTACGAGATATGGCCATATGTGGTCCATTCACTTTTGACGCGGGTTTATTTAACCTAGAGCTTCTTAATTGTCCCTTGCCTCCTCCCCCTCCCTTCTTCCTCCCCTCCTCCTCCTGACACCGCAACAAGGACAACATTAACGCACTCAAGAGATATGTTTTCTCTGAAAACATGGACCGTCTCGCCTGCTATCACGC